>Ga0098061_1000634_pt1 | contig 16948 bp, 14 predicted proteins | sample 22_taG_FD_92579 | JGI IMG/M metagenome (GOLD analysis project Ga0098061, IMG submission 92579) | Marine viral communities from the Subarctic Pacific Ocean - 22_ETSP_OMZ_AT15343 metaG | ecosystem: Environmental > Aquatic > Marine > Oceanic | place: Subarctic Pacific Ocean | collected 2015-01-20
CAGCAAAAAGTAAAGCCGTTGTTTGAAGCGTGTAATGTGCTTGTTAATCAGTTTTATAATGAGCCAACTACTGAACGTGAGCAAGATGTAGGTGATGCGGAAGAAGAGCATGTAAGGAGAATTAAAAGCGGGCTTATACATGGCTTTATAGATCAGAGTCTTGCTAATATGCTAGATAGAGCTCCGACTTTTCAATGTTATCCTGAGACTCGTGAAGCCGCGCAGAAGATAAATCCGGAAGATCCGCATGGTCCGAACTTGGCATCTGGTGTGGCTAAGATTGCTAATTACCGTTATAGGGAAACTAATCAATTAAGAGTTGATGAGCGTTGTGCGTTAGATGCTTTCTTATTTCCTTATGGGGTTGCTAAGATTGGGTTTGAGCTTGATGTAGATGCAGTCGAGCAAGAGATGATGCAAGAAATGACTGTTCTTGATATGGAAGATCCTACAGAAGAGAATGTTTTCTTAAAGGGTGGGATTCCTGTAAAGGTCAGTGAGGGGCAAGATCATCTTATTCATATTGAGTTACACCAAGCGGAATTGAAGTTTCTGCTACAAGATATTGATGACAATGATTTGAGGGCTCTTGTAAAAGAGTCTTTCATGGATCATATAAAACTTCATAAGTTATTCCATGACAGGCCTGCTCCCAGTGCTAATACTAATGTGCATAGAGGTTCTCCGTACGCTGTACGTTGGCAGCCTGATATGTTCCTTACAGATGCGTTTAGTCTTGAGGGGCCAATGGATGCGCGGTGGATAGCTTTCGGTTGGGAGCTTCCGATAGAAGAAGTAAAGTCTAATCCCGCTTACTCTAATGTTGATAGCTTAGAGCCGAGTAGGTATAAAGATGCTCCTGATAAAGAAGCGGATCTGGACTCTGATGGGTTTGATGTAGTTAGAGGTTGGGAAATATGGGCAAAGAACTTTCCAGTAGGAAAAGGCAAGTTTCGCAATTTGTTTCTTACTATAGCTGAAGGTAGCGAAAAGTTTTTACAGTATGAAGAAGAGTGGCCATATGATAGGCTTGATAATTATCCAGTAGAGACTATAAGTTTTCAAACTGGTGTTAGGCAATGGTTTCATAAGCCGCCTTTGCTTATGGCTGGTGGTGATACTGTGCAGGCATTGACTAATGAGATCATGGATTCTTTCCTTTATACTATCAGGAAGCAAAAGAATATATGGCTTGTTGATCCTGCGGCAGGCATAGATAGAGATATCCTTCAAGATATCTTAGATGCGCCTGATGGATCTATAGTGGAAGTTCCAGGTCTTGGGGAACAAGGGTCTAATGCGATTATTCCTCTTCCATTTCTTTCTGTGCCTTCTGATAAGAGTGGGATGTTAAATCTTCTTCAGCAGATGTTTGATAGGAGTGCAGGTACTCCACAGCCCGTTCAGATGGGAACTAATGAAACGGCGACTGAAGCTTCTATTATGGAGAGGAAAAATACGTCCAGGGAAAACAGGCGGTCAGCCCTGGTGTCTGAGTTTCAAGTTCGTAAAGCTCGTAAGATGTTTCAGCTTGATTCGCAGTTTAGACCAGATAAATTATTCTTGTTAGATAAAAACGCAGAGTCGTTTATTAGTCTTAGTAAGGAATTAGTGAAGGGTGAGTATCTTTTCACTATGGATGTTTCCAGCCAGTCTACTGCCTTGGCTGTTGAGCGTAGTCAGTATATGGATCTGTTGAACTTGTTTGCAGGTCTTACACCTATTCTTACTCAGACTTATGGGATACCACCGAACTTGCCAGAGTTGGCGCGGAGATTATTAGTAAAAGGCTTCAATGAAAAAGATGTTGAAGATATTCTACCTATGCTTGAAAAGCAAATGCAAGAGTCCCAAGCTCAAATACAAGCTCAAGCAGCTGCAACGCAAGGGGAAGGTGGAACCTCTGAATTTAGCGATCCTCAAGCGCAAGCACTACAGGAAGCAGTCTTAGCAGGTAGATCTGCAAATACAGGGGTTGGTCCTTTAGACGCAGATAACTTTAATAGAAATATGCCTAGCGAAGGTCAGCAGGCAGGAGAAACGGTGACTATATAATGGCTATGGCGTACGGTGGTACAGCGAAAGTTTCTGATGCAGCAAAAAGAGCTATGGTTTCAGATGATCCTAAAGCGAGAGCTGAAGTAGAGGAAGAACGTAATCAGAAATTTGATGTTTGGGATCAGATTGGTTTAGCGGCTGATATGCTTCCTGGTGGAGCGATAGCAGCAGGTGGGGCTAAAGCTGCAGCAGCGGGTGGACGTAATATATACAAGATGATTAATGACTCAATTAAAGGTTTTAAAGCTGGTGGGGATAAATCAGCTAAGGATGCAGTTCTTAATTGGGTATCATCTACTGATTTGACTATACTTACTGATGCTATGAATTATCTTGATGGTTTGAGTGGAAAAGCATTAGATGAAGTAGAGCCTGTTAGGAAAGCTATTAATGATGTTTATAATCAGTTCTCCGCACCTAAAGGTGGATTTTCTTTGGGAGCTAAGCCTGCAGGTAGTTCTGATACAAGTACTGCTCTTGAGTATGTTCAGGACTTGAAAGCTAAAGCTAAAATTCCTAAAGCTACTGAAGAAATTATGGCAACTAAGGATCTTCCTGCATCGACTAGGATGAGTAGAGATATGCCTCCGCCTTCTGGTAGGAATAGAGTTGATCAGGGGAAAGTAGATTATTTGGCAGAAGAGGTTGAGAATCTTAAGACTATGACTGATGATGAATTAGTAGATTCTCTTTCTTCATCCCATGATGCTCTTCTAGCTGATATGGGGACATCACCTAAAGATATTGCTTGGTGGAGACGCTTGGTAGATGATGAAATAAAAAGGCGTAATCGGCTGGGAGACTGGAATCCTTAAGATGCCAGGCTATGCACAGCCGGACTTGCAATGGAACTCAGCAATGAGTGCTACTGAGATGTATCCGGCTCATCCGAAGAGAAAGCGTAGACGCCGCAGGAGAAGGCGTAATAAGATTAAAGGTATTGTAGTGCCTCCAATGACTTCTAATATTATATCTGGAAAGCCAAATGACTCAAGTAAGTATTAATTCTAATACTCGCAATGTTGTAGGCGATGATAGAGTTTTGTTTCTTAAGCAGTTAGAAGAACAAGACCCTAATGGGTTTAAGGCTCTTAATAGTCTTGTATTTGATCTTAATGATGCTCAAGAGTATGTTGATAATCAGCCTGTTAAAGATCTTACAAATAAGAAAGATCCAGGGCAATCAGATACAAATTTAAGTGGAGGTATTACTCCATCTTTCTCTGGGGGTAGTGGCGTATCAGCGGGATCTGGTAGGAATCTTCTTCTTGATTTCTTTTTTAAGACTCCGCAAGGCTTGGCTATGGGAGTAGAAGATCTGGTTAGTCTGACTGGTATAGCTAACGAGTTTCTTACTATGAGTCCTTCTCAGCGCTATGGGTATCAAGGTCAAGCGTGGCATAATAAGTATACTAAGCCAGCGGTTGAAGCTGTTAAGAAATTAGCCCCCGTAGCCGCTAAAGGCTATATGTCGTATCTTAGCCCTTCGGTTGAGAATCTGCCTGAACGCGCAGAGTTTGGTGGTTTGGTAAGTGATATTGCTTCAGGTATTAAAGAAGGGGTTCATGAGCGTGGGGCAGCATCTTTAGTAGAGCCTCTTGATCTTGCCTTTCCTATTGCCGGTAAGACTTCTAGAGTTCTTAGTGGTAAGAGTACTGCTTTGTCTCCTAGTGAGCTTAGTAAGCATTATTGGAATGATACTCCAGATGTAGTGAATAGGCGTGTAAGAGAACGTGCTGCTAGGAGAGAAGATCTTTTTTATGAACAGCAAATAGAGGAAGATTTTTATAACAGATTTGAAGCTCTTAATGCTGAGATGGATGCTGGCGGCAGAAAAGATGATTATTTTATGACATCTTTAGATGAAGAGTTAGAATGGACAGGAAGTAGGCCATTAAAAGATGTTCGAGATGATCTAGATAATACTTATACTGAGTGGTGGGAGCACTTAGGAGCTAGAGGTACTGGGACAGAGAAAAGCTCTCACAGGCTTATTCCCTCCCGTATGCCCAGGCCTATAGGGGAATTGGCTAAAGAGAGTCTTTTTAAGCAAATGCCTGAAGGGTATAGAAGTTACTATGAAGATAATGCTCGGTATAAAGAGTTGGATGATGAGCAAATACGCCTTATAAGCATGCCTTATGCTAGAACTGCTTTATTCGCTACTACTAAAATTGATCGGTCTCATGTAAAAAAGTTAGACTCTATACAAAATGAAATGGTTACGTTGGGTCAGCGTATAAGTGAGTACCCAGAGAGTTTTAGAAATATAGAAGCAGTAGAGAGTAGACTGCAAGTGATCAATGCTAAGATATGGGATGCGGAAAATGAGCTAGCAGATCTTCAAATTCGTAATAATCCAGAAGATAACACTTCTATTGATAATATTCAAGCTGTTATTACTGGATTAGAATTAGATCGTAACGATCTTTTACAACAGAAGCTTGCATTCCCCGAAATACAAAAAGAAGTATTAGCAAGAATAGAAGAGCTCGGCACTTATGATAAAGAGACTCTTGCTGTAATTGATAGGGCTCTTGATCAAGGATTTTACGCTGTAGGTTATCATGCTTCAAAGGGTGATATAAGATTTTTTGACGAGGATTTAAGACAAAAGGGAACTGGGGGAGGTGACTCAAGAGATGGTTTTTTCTTTGCGTCAAATCCTACAACATCTAATGCTGGATTGTATACACAGTCTACACTTCGTGGTGAATTATTAGACCGTAGATCTGATGTTAAGTATTGGCTAGAGGATCTTGATCAGCAGGCTACAGATGCTAAAGCTAAAAAAGGTGATATTAAAAGAGATATTCAAAAAACTTTACTGAATAATTATTTAGAAGATATTGATTATACTAATCTTGATAAGAGTACTAGAAATATAGGAGATTTTCTTGCTAGGGATCTTGAAACACAGGCGAATATTAGAGATAAAGTAGATGATATAACAACTTATAGAAAAGCGTTTGACTGGCCTAAAAATGTTGATCAAGTTGAACAGACTCTTCATTCGTTTTTTCGATTGTTTAGAACTGATAGAAAGCCAAAACCTCAGTCATACACAGAAGTAGAATTAGGAAAACTTGGCTTAACTCATGATGATGTGCATGAAGAAATAGTATTTACTATAAGTGATGATGTGCTAGAAAATAAGTTTCCTGGGTTTGAGGATTCTGGCCCAATGTCAATGAAAGGTATGATGTACATACCTTCAGATAAGTATGACTATGGTATGTGGGTTGGAGGAAAAGAAATAGAGATTCCAGAAAAAGTTATAACAACTATGGAGTCTCTAGACTGGCTAGGCTTTGATAATCCTATAGAGGCTTTAACAATAGCTTTTGATATGAGGCATACAAGGCTTAATAGATCAGTTATATATGATTATGATTTGAAGCCTGCTCAGTTTCCAGGTAGTGTTTCAGATGAAACAGTAGAAAGTTTAAAAAAATTAGCTATTAGCTTTTCTAATACTAGTGTTAAGTTAAAAGACATAAGACATTTAAGAACTAAAGGTACGGATATTGAGAGTGTACCTTTGTCTAAAGGTTTAAAAAATGTTTTTCCTCGTCAGGGAAGCTTAAGTGAGCACAGAAATATTTCAGTTATAACTCCTTGGAGAAGTCGCATTCGTCCTGATGATCAGTATGCTATTAATGCACAGAATGTAGCTATTAGAACAGGTGAATATCCTGATTGGTATAAGCCGGATCCTCCAAGGGGCTTTCAGCCTTTTACTAGTGATCAAATAAAAGATAACTTAAATTATTTTATAAACGAGATGGATGCGTACAGGGCATTACCTAATAGATCTCCTGTAGATTTTGAAGGAGTTCCTATTTTTAATGAACAGGTAGATGGTACAATAACTCCTTTATCTTTGCTTAAGTTTAAAGATACAAATGAAGATTTTGTTGAGAAACTTAATGCCTGGAGAGTTTTACCTCCTGAGCAAAAAGATAAATTTGCAGATTTATTAGCTGCCCAATATAATGAGTCTGCAAAAGTTACAATGGGTATAGATAATCAATTAGAGGATGAATTTATATATGCTTTAAAAATTGGTTTGCAAGGTAAAGCTCTTCCCGATATGCCCTCGTATAAAGATGCAGATGGTTTAGTAACTGCTGCGTGGAAAAACTCTATACATCCCTTTGTTGTTCAATCTCGTAAAGGTTATGTACCTCCTGAGTTATTAGTTTCGTATAAGGAATCTATACAATCTACAGATCATATAAATCGTAGTCGTATTTGGGCTGAAGTTAATGCTGGAACTAATACTACTAAGGCTAGACTTCATATTGAAGACCCGTATATTTTAGATATGAAGGGTGGCGATTATGACCAGCAGCAGTATAAAAATGCTATATCTGCAGCTAAACGAGCTGGAAATGATGCTGTTATAGTTAGAAATGTAACAGATGGTGGTAATGCTGCAGGAGATGTTTATATAGTTTTTAAGAGTGATCAAATACGTTCAGCGACTGCTATGTATGATCCTCGTGATGCTCCAGTTCGCAAGGGTATTTTAAAAGAGTATGATGCTAAGTATAAGAAATTATGGGATGAACATAAAGCACTTATGAGAAAAGCTCTTGAATTAAATAGTCAAAGGATAGCCGCAGAAAAACACTTTTCGTCTGTCCCTGGACTTCCTGATTATACTCGAAAGATGGATGGCCTTTCACATCATTTATCAGTTATAGATTCAAAATTTAAATCTTTAAATTCTGAGTTAAGAGCAAATGGTAATGCGCGTTTTGAGATGTATGGTTTAAAGAGTGGTATCGCGCCAAATGATCTTGATATACTTGTACTTGAAAGAGTAAAAAAATATCAGGAATTAGATAAGCTAAAAGAAGAAATTAGATTAGCTCAAAGTGAAATGAAGTCTGGTCCATTCTCTGGTATTTTTGATTCTGATGAGATGGTATCTGAACATGACATTAAACTTAAAGCACTTCAGGAAAATGTACAATCATATATAGAATTAAAAAGTGAATTAGGCTTAGCAGACGGACCTATGATAGGATTTGAAAGTGCTGCAGCTGAAACTCAAGGGCTTATGGAATTTCCTGATGTTGATCGTTGGACCTTTCCAGATGATATGTTACCTACTAAAGATGTCATGGCTTCTTGGGGTGGGATAGCCATACCTTTGGGAGTTGGAGGCGCTGCCCACACTTGGCTTGTTAATAATGCTGAAGCTCAACAGGAATTAGAAACTGAGCTTGTACCAGATGATGAACTAACTGCAGATATAGGTAATATTCTAGATACCTTTGATATTCCTGGCCTCGATTCTCCGGAGGCGAAAGAGAACTTTATACTCAGGAATAAAGACTGGGGATATAGGATAAGTGAGAAAGATAAGAAAAGAAGTAAGGATTTACAAAAGATACATTTATGGCGAACTAAGGAGCTGGGAGGAAATGATCTATAATGCCTATTTATAGTTTTGTGTGTAAAGACTGTGGCATAGAAGATGATGTGCATAGGAAAGTAGATGATCGAGCTAAGCCGGTCGAATGTCGTTGTGGAGCTAAGATGAGCCGAATGCTTGAAAGATTTACTGTAGACACATTTGAGCCTTATTATGACGAGGGCCTTGGAAGCGATGTTTATTCTGCTCGTGATAAAAAAGCTATTATGAATAATTTGGGAGTGGTTGAGGCTGGAGACCAAGTTCATGGAGCTAGGATTTTCGATGAAAAAAGTCCTAACCTTATAAAGAAACAGCCGCCGCAGGGCAAGCGAAAAAAGATGCCTAAGGCCTTTGATGATGCTGTTATAGAAGTATCAGATGCAGATGGACATACCGTTTCTAGGGAACTCTCTGGAAACATAGCAGGGTATGATAATTAACAACTCCATAACATATTGTTACGGAGAAGAGTCGGGCTGGAAGTTAATCTTCCTACTAACTAGCGGGGGATGAAAAATGACTGAAGTAGTTCGGGGCGACACTGGCATGGCAGAAGAAGGCAATATTAATTCTTACCTAGAAGATCAAGCTCAAGAGTTTGGTGAAGATGATCTTGATATTGATGCAGTGTTAGAAGGTACACAAGTGCAGGATTTTGATCAGTCTTCGCGAGAAGGCACTGATACGGTTCTTGCTCGTTTAGATGAATCAGACCCAGCTGCGGCTGAAGCTGTTAGAGGTATGCAGCGCCGCATGAGTCAAAATAATAATGAGTGGCATGAGCTTCGCTCTGAGGTTTTAAATCTCAGGGAACAAATGATCTCGACAAGAGAAGAAAATGCTCAGCAACCTGTAGCTCCGCAAGAGGAAGAACCACTTCCTGAAGGTGTTACAGAACAGAATATGGAAATCTTTAAAGCTATGGCTGATCGTCTCGGGTATCTTCCTAGGGAAGAACTCGTGCAGCGAGAAGAAAATAGAGCGCAAGAACAGAGTGCTGAAAGCGCAGTTAATGCTGACCTCCAAGCAGGGGTTGACATGTATGGAGAGCAGTTTGGCACTATGGATAGTGCAGGTAATTTTACCTTAAATCCATCTATTCAGCGTAGGCTTGATAGCCGAATGCAATCACTTCAAGATCCTTCTAGGGGCGTGACGCCTTTAGATCTGTTTCGTATGGAATTTCCAGAAGCTGGTGGTGCAAGGCGTAGATCAGCTCTTCGAGAGAATAGTCCTAATATTGAAAGTCGTCCTTCACCCAATGTAGTTCGTAGGAGTGGAGCATCTACTCCTGGATCGGGTGTGGATATAAGGGCAGGTGAAGCTAGCCCAGAAGATGTTTTGGATCGTGCGTGGGCTTTGGCGCGGCGGGAATTAACTTAATAATTAAAAGGAAACTATAATGGCTATCGGTGACGGCAGTCCTACTGTAACATGGGGGCCTCTACTATCCTCCACTGTTATGAATTACTTGGACTCGGGGATGCTCCGAGATCAGGTACATAAGCGGAGCCCTTTCTGGTCGTGGCTTCGTGAAGGTAATCGTATTAAACGACTGACTGGTGGCGAGCGTATTAAGCTTCCGGTGATGTATGAAGGTAGTGGAAACTTCAAGCGCTATTCTGGACTTGAAGCCCTTGATCCCACTGGCTACGAAGGAATCACAAATGCCTTTTTCAACTGGAAACAGGCGGCTACGAGTGTTGTGATTTCTGGTCTTGACAAACGCTCAAACCAGGGTGAAAGTCGTATTCGTGACTTGACCAAAGATAAAATCTTCCAGGCTGAGTCGACCTTGGCAGATAACCTGGCCACTGATGCTTATAGCGATGGTACTGCTAATGGCTCCAAGCAAACCACTGGCCTTTCGGCTATGGTTGACAGTACTCCTGCTACCGGCACTTATGGAGATATCAACTCCGCTAATAACAGTGCGTGGCGTAATAATGCTATCACTGGTGTTGGTAATGGCGCGGTGAACTTGCTGCCGAACCTTCGTACGATCTATAATGATTGCACAGAAGTTTCTGGTGTTGAGGGCGAGCCTGATGGTATCTTCACGACTCAGTCGATTGCTGAGACCCTGGAATCTTTGGTTGTTCCTGCTATCCGCTATACCGGTGGTGGCACGAGTGACTTGTCCAGCCGCCCGACTTTCCGTGGCGCTAGCATCAACTTTGAGTCCAAGTGTCAGAGTGGCACAATGTATGTTTTGAACTCTAAGCATATCTTTTCTTTCGTGCATCGTGACGCTGATTTTGCTATGGCTGATGGTGGCTTGCAGAATCCAGTTAACCAAGATGCTTTCATTGCTCCTATCCTTTATCAGGGTAACATGGGTACGAACCTTCGGAATGCCTTAGGCATTCTTACGGGGATCACCTAAAAAGGAGTTTTAGAGATGGCAATCACTGTCACTGCAGGTGATATAGAGTATGATACTGGAGGGGTTGTTCGAGAAGGTAACCGTAATGTAGTGCATGGGCAACTTGGAGCTGATACTACCCTTCGTACTTTTGCTATTACTGGCACGAGTAGTAGACTAGTTTCAGCTCAGCTAACAGTTGCGGATAATACTGGTGATGCCCCTACTACAGTTATGGGTATTATAAATGAGAATGCGTCTAGCACAGCAACTAATGGCACTATTGCAGTAGATGCTGGAGCTGCCACTGATGTGCGTTTTCGTATTGAATATGTCTAAAAAGAAGAAAGGATAGTAACTTATTATGTGGATGCAAACTGTAAATCGTTCAGATACTGAGCGTGTTTGGGTGAACTTCACTAACACTGATGGTCAAACAATCACTGCATACTCTCCAGTTAGCAGAATGTTCTGGACTAATGCCAAGAGTCTTAGTGTTGCTGCTAATGAGGGGAACGCACTTCCTGCCAATGTTAATCCTCCAACTGGTGGGATTGCTAAACAAAACCTTATAGGTGTTGCCTATGAGGATGTTGCTAATGCAGATGTAGGCATCGCCCAGGTATATGGCTACTGTGAAAGTGCTATGATTGCACCTCTTGCAGGTGCTGTAACTGTCAGAGTTGGTGAGCCTATGGTTCCTGACGCTACTACTGTCGGGTTTAATAGTGTAGGAGCGGCATTAGCTAAAGCTGTAGTAATTGCTCTTGATACTATCGGTGGTGGTGTTGCAGGTAATAATGCAACTCCTTGGGAGACTAGTAATGCTTCTCCTTTGAGTGCGAATATTTCTGGAGCGCAAGGTTTTGCTAACCATGTGTTTATTCGCTGCATGTAAAACTCTGTAACAATATGTTATAGAGATGTGGGGGAGGGTCACTGCCTCCTTGGGTTAAGATCCTCCTCCACAATATTTAAAAGGGGTTGGAAATGTTTGGATTGCTTAAACCTTATGATGGAAGAAATACTAAAGATAAATTAGTTAGATGCTCGTGTGGTAGAGTTTTATGGTTGACAAGCTCATCTAAAGTTATTATGAGACATCATGAAGGGCATCAGTTTAAAGTTTTAGAAACTGGAACTATGTGGGAATTTTTTAAAATGAAGACAGGGCTTATTCGAAATAGGACTTTAAGTGAGTGGCTTAGAGACTTAATGGATAGAAGGGACAGTTAATGAGATTAGTACTAGGTATGCCTTGGTATACAGGGCCAGATGACAATACATTTCCTGCTTACTTTGACATGATGATGTACTTTGGTGCATTAAGAGAAAGAAGTTTGTGGGTAAGTAAATTAAATGATGTTGAGGCAGAAAAGTTACTAGAAAAACTTCCTAGTTTAGATGAAACTGGCTACGAAAAAAGATTAGCTGATCCTACTTTAGATGAGTGGAGAAGCCTAGGAAAGTTAGAAATTATACTAGTAAATCATAGTAGAACTTCTTTAGTTGGTCTTGCTAGGGAGCTTATAGTTGATACTGCAGTTAGTGCAGAAGCTGATTATCTCTTTTGGTGGGACGATGATATGCTTTTTGAAAAAGACGCGTTTCTCCGTTTGTGGAGGCATCAAAAACCTGTAGTTAGTGCTTTAGCTTTTACAGCTAGAAAACCTACTTATCCTGTTATTTTTCGGCTAACAGAAAAGTGGGATAATGTTAATAACGCTAAAGTAGTAGAAAAGAATGAACTGGTGTTAGACTATCCTAGAAATCAGCTAATTGGAAATGATGATATAGGAGGAGAGTTAGCTTTAGGGGCTGCTGTATGCCTATATGATATGGCACTATTTAAAGAAGTTCCAAAACCTTGGTTTATGAGTACTGGATGTGGAGAAGATTACTTTTTTAGCTACCGATGTAAAGAATTTGGTATACAACGCTATATGGACACTAGCGTAAAGACTCAGCATCTTAAGCATGCTCCTGAATGGTCTGGAGAAGATTCTTATTGGATGGATAGAGAAACTAATCATGAAGATTACCAAAAAGAATTCGGAGAGCAAATTAAAAAAGTAATTAATGGAAAAGTTATTAAGAGTATGGAAGAGGCTATAGTATGAAAGAATTACTTACTGTAGTTATCCCTACTTGGAATAATCCACAAATGTTAAAAGCTTGTCTTGAGTCTTTATTTCAGAACACTCAGTATCCTTTAAAAGTTATAGTAATTGATAATGGGTGTAAAGGTGAAGTTAAAAATTCTTTAGATGAGTCTTCCAGTGCTTTAATAGATGTAATAGAGCCAGAAGAAAATTTGGGTTGGATGAGAGCCCACGAATTAGCATTAGAGTCTTGCGCTACTCCTTATTATTGTATGCTGAATGATGATGTTGTTTTTATTCCTGGGCAAACAGATTTCTGGAGAAAACTAACAAATCATCTACAAGGAGATATTGCAGCAGCTGGGCCTGGTAGTAACTTTGTAGCCGGAGCTCAAAATGTTTTAAGAGTTGATATTCCGCCTATTTGTGATAGTACTTTATTAATAGGCTTTTGTATGGTACTTAAAACAGATATCTTTAAAGAAATAGGAGGGCCTGATTCAGCTCTTCCTGGAGGAGATGACTTAGATATAAGTATTAGATTAAGAAAAGCGGGTTATGCTCTTAGAATAGATAGAACTGCTTACTTGCATCATATAGGTCAGCAAACTGGAACTAGAATACATGGTTCAAACTGGGATTCAGAGTGGTCGCAAGAAGTTACTAATAACGCTTTAATGGCTAAGCATGGAGCATCTGACTGGCACGATTGTATATTAGCTTTTTGGAGTTACCCCAAAGAGTGGGAAATAGACTCTCATATGGCCAGTGAAGATAATTGGTATAGCGAGCATTTAGCATCTTTTAATGGCAGTCCTGGCCTTAATATAGGATGTGGCAGTAAAAAATTAGAAGGATCTGTAGGAGTAGATATTAGAAGTTTTGGAGAAAAAGGTGTTGGGGGAGAGTTACATAAAGAAGCTGTTACTGATATACAGTCTGATGCTCATAGTATACCATTGGAGGCTAACAGTCAACACTATATAGTGGCTGCTCATATATTAGAGCACCTTATAGATCCTATTAAAGCGTTACAGGAATGGAAAAGACTTTTAATAAATGAAGGTAAACTTCTTATAACTGTTCCTGATTATGATATAGAAAATACTATGCTAGTAGATTATACACATTTACATGCTTATACTGAAGAAAGTTTAAAAAATATTATAGAATCTTCTGGTTTTTCTATTTCTCATTGTGAAAGAAATGTATTGTCATCTATAAGAATTATAGCAATAAATAAGAAAGAGGAGGTTTTATAATGAAAGTTACTGGATTTAAAAGACCTGCTCTTTTGTATAATGCAGAGATGAGAAATAACGGAACAGCAAGAAGAGTTACAGAAACTTTGTATCGTTTAGGATATAAAGATTCTGGAATGGAAAGATATAATAGACCTTGGTACTCTACTCCAGATTTTTCTAAGCATGATTTTTGGCTATTTATAGATGATGGCAGAGATGATATTCCAATGCCAGATCTTCCTAGCCCTAATGCTTGCTGGCTTGTAGATACACATCTTGGCTATGATACTAGGTTAAAGTGGGCTATGCACTTTGATCATGTTTTCCTTTGCCAGAAAAATGATGTTGCAAGAATGAAATTAGAAGGTATTCAAAATGTACATTGGCTGCCTCTTGCTTGTATGCCTAACCTAGATCCTAGTTACGGAGAGATGCAAAACTCTAAACCAGACTTACCTAAAGATTTCTTTTCTCCTTTTGGTTTACAAAAATTACATGATGTAGCTTTTGTTGGTCATATGGGGTCTCTTCAATATGCAGGATTTGATGAAGGTGAGTATAATAATAGAATAAAATACTTAGACGTAGTATTTAAAAACTTTCCTAATAGCTGGTATGCACATAGTGTGTTCTTTGAGCAGGCAGCGCTAAGATATGCAAGAGCTAGAGTTGGGTTTAATGTATCTATTAGAGATGACCTCAACATGAGGTTCTTTGAAGTTATGAGTTATGGTAACTGTCTTGTTACTAACAGAGATGTAGTTGGATGGGAGGAGTTAGGATTTGAAGAAGATAAACATTTCCTTGGTTATAAGGGGGAAGAGGAAATGGTAGAGAAGATTCAATGGGCGTTAGATAACCCTATGGAGCGAGAAAAGATAGCGAAAGCTGGGCATGAGCTGGTAAGAAGCGCTCATACTTATGAGCATAGAATTAACGAGATGTTAAACATAGTGGGAGTATAGATATGGCTCTTAATAGAAATAGTGTTGCGCAGGGTGCAACGGTAACTGCTGATGGTGTTATTGGGACATCTGGAGCAGAAACAGTTATCTGGGCAATCTCTGCTAATGGATTTGATGCAGATATACATGATGGTACAGGAACTGGGGGAACAAAAGTATTTTCTATTGCAGCAGATAATACAGTTTCTTTTCCTCAGGGATTACACTGCGCAAGTGGAGTGTATGCAAATATAACAGGCTCAGGTACTTTGGGAGTCGCTTTTAATCAATAGTAAACTTTAAGAAAAGGAGCTTAGGGCTATGGCAGTTTTACTAGATATAAATAAAGAAGTTAAAGTAGAAGAGCGTGACTTGGAGAAGGGTATACCTCTTCAATTAACGCCAGAGCAAAAAAGCGAAGTTGTCATGACTAAGTACATCAGTACTAATAACTTAGTTGCAGATTTTCAACCTGAAGGCGAGTGGGTACGCCAGGTAACTGCGGATGTAGGTGGAGGCAACAGACGTGAAAGGTTGCTAGCTACCACTGAAGGAGAGCCTAGGGGACTTCAAATAGATGATGGTATTTATGTTACTCTAGTTGGAACTATGGACGATATGGTTGGTATTCTTCCTGGGCGTCCTCCTATGAGTGATGTTGAAGTTGATGCGTACTCAGATCAGACTGGCGAGAGTGTCCCTATGTATCAATGCTGGAACTTTAGGGTTCGTGAAGCTTGCGTTACAAATGGTCCAGAAGCTCGTGCTAATTTGGCTCGTAGTGAAGACCAAAAGCGGGCATCTAATCAAGCTGATATGTATGAAGCGTTTAAAGAAATGTACCAAGCAGGTAGCGAACAACAAGCTGAGTTATTTGGGCAGATGATGTCTTTTCTTAAAAAAGATAATTCAGATGATTCTACTCCAAGTATGGAGCAAGTAATTAACGCGGCCAAGGGTGCCGGTAAGGAGAAATAGTATGTCCACTTTCCGAGAAATCTTAACTGATATTCTCGCTTATTCTGGACAATCTAAAGGAGGGTCATTTGAGGCTCTTGTCAAGGATCAAGTAAACTTTGCTTATCGTAGAGTTCTTGACAGTGGCAAGGTGCCTCATGAGCATAGGGAATTTTCGCTTACTTCAGTTGCTTCAACTAGTAAATATGGACTTCCGCTTTATGTAAGGAAGGTACTTAATATAGAAGATCCTACTACGCCACGCTTTGTATTTATGAATACGGCTAGAGATTTCGATAAGAGAAATCCAGGATCTACAGATAGCTCTACTCCAGCGAGTGCTTATCCTTTTGGAGTTCGTGGAGTGCAGAAGTATCCTGCTAGTGATGGAACTCTTGCATTTACTAGTGACAGCACTGCGGATGCAGGAAGCAATTTTAAAGTTAGAATTACTGGATTTAATACTAGTGGCGTTTTGGTAACTGAATTAGTAACTATGAATGGGACTAACTCAGTTACAAGTACCACTAGTTGGGACTCAGATCTTGGTATTGAAAGAGTTACAAAAGTTACTGCTACAGGGTATACGTTTACTGGTAATGTGACAGTTAAAGATGATGATGCTAACACTATTGCTGTAATACCTGTCTGGTGGGATTCTCCAGATTACCAGTGGATTGAGTTCGATCCAATTCCAGCAGCTGCTATAACTTATAATATTCGTTGTGAAATGCGTAAGCCTCCTCTTGTTAATGATAGTGACTGGCCTGAGTTTAATCAGGACTTTCATGATCTTCTTATCTGGGGAGTGACAGCGGACTTGTTACCGACTCTTGGAAAGTCTGGAGTTGCTGATAGACACCGAGCGACTTTTGAATCTAGGATGAGTGAGTTCACTGGAGATAATAATTCTCAGCCGGCATCACTTTATGTTTTTGGTAACGTGCAGAATAGAGTCCAAATGAGGAACAGGCCTTTGGCTCCTTATATCCAAGGCGTAGACGTAGGATTGGCTAGCTAATGACTGAAGTATTTAGAGTTGCACCAGAAGCTACAACTACAGGGATATTTATGATTAAGGGGCAGAGATCTAGATGGAAATACCCTAATCCTAATTTATCTCCTGAGTATTGTGAAGTTTTAACTAATGTAAATGTTTCGGAAGAGGGTGTAGCTAAAAGTCGTTTCGGATATGTTAAGTATAATGATGCTGTTTTGACAGGTGGTGAAATGCCTACAGGGTTGTGGCAAGGTACTTTTGCTGATGGGAATACTAGGCAAGTAGTAATAACTCCAGATAAAGCATATGTAGATCCAGGTGGATCAGCGTCTAGGACTGATATAACTGGAAGTGACTTTACTGGAACTAACGAAGACCGTTTTGAGTTTATACATATTAAAGATAAATTAGTAATGAACAATGCTGTAGACCAAGTTCGTACATGGACTGGTTCGACTAGTTCTAATACTACTGATCTTACAGGTATGCCTTGGACTAAGTGCAAAGGAATATTTACTCATAAGAACCTTATGCTAGCCTGGGGAACTACTGAAAGTGGGACTTATTATCCTACTCGAGTTCGCTGGTGTGATATTAATAGACGAACTTATGAGGTTGATATAGGAACTTGGAGGGCTGATAATAGATATGAGATCTATGATGGAGGTCCTAAGATTGTAGCAGCGTGTGATAACTGGGGAACAGCTCTTATATTTAAAGAGGATGGTCTTTATCCTGGGGAGATAGTATATGATCAGTTAGGGCATTTTGATTTTCAATTAGGTCAACCAAGACGTGGATTTACTCCTATATCTAAGAGTCTTGTAGTTCGCCCTGAGTTTGTAGCTGG
>Ga0098061_1000635_pt1 | contig 16921 bp, 12 predicted proteins | sample 22_taG_FD_92579 | JGI IMG/M metagenome (GOLD analysis project Ga0098061, IMG submission 92579) | Marine viral communities from the Subarctic Pacific Ocean - 22_ETSP_OMZ_AT15343 metaG | ecosystem: Environmental > Aquatic > Marine > Oceanic | place: Subarctic Pacific Ocean | collected 2015-01-20
GCCGTGTTGAACGATTTGATGAAAGCTTTGAGCTTGTTGCTTGAACGCTCCCAGCGATCTATTAGGGGTGTTGGACACACCATATCTAAGGTTCTTCCTCCACAATACAGCTTAGCATACTCAATGTCGATTCCCTTGAGAAAAGAAGAATATGACCATGTTTTTGTGAGATCGGCCGGAAGGCTCTGATTAAATGATAACTCTCTGTTGAGATAAACTCCGACACATTCTTTTTTGTCGTCGAGTGTTTGAAAAAGCAATATTACCCCAATTCTTCTCTGTAAGATTTCACTATTTCTTGAATATGTTTATCAAGGTCCTCAAATGGTAGTGGACTTTGATCTCTATAGTGGTTTTTGTTAAATTCCCAATAATATGAACCTTCAAGTGAAGGTATATCTTGAAATACACTATTAATATAACGCATTGCACGATGAATGTCAATATATTTCTCATACTCTAGTGCATTTTTTTTAATTTTCGCCAGTTGGTGCTTGTCATAGTTTAGATTCTTTTCCACATTTTTTAAATCGATATAAAAAGAAATCCAGTATCTCTCTGTATAATCTTCATCAAACTGATTTTTTTTAAACTTCTCGCGTGTTACCCTAGTCCGAGTTATACAACCGCTAAATGGATCGATCTGTGCCGTTTTAAAAGATGGAAATCGACGGATAAAATCTCGATAGGTCGTGAATGCCACATTTTTTAATATTTCCAAATCGTTGTTTGATGCATTTTTATAGTAATTATTAAAAAACTTTTGTAGACCTCCCCAGCTTGGTCTTCCAGTTATAACCGGCGAAGCCAAATTAACAATAAGTCTCCAAGGTGCGTTATAATCCACAAAAAATCCATACTTTTCTGCTAGGCCAACATAATATGAAAAACACTGAGCGCTTGCAAAATCTATTTTATCGGGATCCCTTGAAAAATCTAAATCCGCTATTTCTATACAAAGGCCGCTGTTGCGTATATTGGAGTTACTAATCAGACAAAAAGAAGAAAAAGTTACAGCATCAAGCTGGTCTGCGATCATCATTAGATGTTCTTTAAAGACGACCATAAAACTTTCAAAGTCTGTGATCTTTTCTTTCTTACCAAACTTTTTAACATAGGCGGGAAAGGAGGCTTTGACGACCTCTTTTATCCATCGATTATACTCTACATTTATATCCTCAAAGGCATTATAAACCTTCATTTCTGAAATAAACGGGATGTCGGACACGAGCTTTCCACTGGCTATGTCTTTTTGTATATGATTTTTCATTTTTTGAAAAGCTAACTCAACAAAATCGAAAGAAAATTTATCTTCATTATCAATAGATGTCAAAAAACTCTTTTTTGGAACAACTGCACTAAAGTCTGTATTTACACGACCATATAAATAATTCTCAAACCTTCGAAAATCCCTAATTGGCAATAACTCTTCCCTAAAAGAGCTTACGGGTTCTGGCGTATATGCTATTTCTTCAAACAAAAACCTTTTATAAAAGGTTTTAGTGCTGCCAAATTCGTTTGTAGCGTTTAGGGCTGCTTTTTTGTTTAAATTTGAAATTTCTTTTTTAATATCGGAAGCCATTTAATTGTTCTTTTATCCTTTTCTAATTTATCTACTGTATTTGCCGTGCGAATTTGATCCCGGTGAACTTTTCGATGGTTTGGGGGGAGAGGTTGGGTTGGTGGTATCTTTCGTGCTCGTTCCCGCAGAAGGAGTAACCTTGTCGCACTGAGAGTCAGTGGGGGTTGCTCCCGGTATGCTTGGGCGCCCATCGCCCGAAAATTCAAAAAGTGCCTTGACTTCAGTTTCAAATTTACCATTTTCTATAAAATTATTAACTTGTGTTATTAAATGATAGCCCCCGAGTCCGAGCTGATTTGAGATTGTACCACATGAGTCGGGTTGTCCGAGACCATTACCAAAACCAATTGGGTTAACAAAAATGTATTGCCCGGGCCAAAAAATTGTATTTCCAATTAATTTTAAATTAACATTGTAAGTCGCCGCTAACTGCGCCAAGGGATTTAAAGATTCTTGCTGGATTCGCGCTTCTCGTAAATACTGCGCCGAGACTTTGGAAAAACTGACAGATTTTACGAGGCCTCGGTCGGCCCCCAAATAAAGATGAAAAACACCATTTTTCTTATCTCTTTCTTCTCTCGTCGTGTCCTCCCAGGAGTTTATCGGACGAAAATTAGCATAACTATCTGAATTTAAAAGATAAAAAACATTTAAATGATAGGAATTTTTTAGACTTTGGGTAAAGCTGGTGCTTCTCTTTGCTAAATTCAGCTCGGACGGATGTGCAAGATCTATATCGATAAGAGCGGCAGCATACAACCCATCGTGACTGTCGTCAGTCCACAAGCGCAGATCGTGGAGTGGGTTTGGGCCCAACATTGTTCTATCCTGTTTTTCCGGGTCGCCAGAGTTTGAAATACTTGGTATTGATAGCACGGCTGTTTTCATGATAAGGTGAGGTATTTCATACAGAGTGGCATCTCCCGCGGCGCGTACTCTTCCTTCCTCTGAAGATCCATAATATTGGGTCATCTCGGTACCGAGAGCTTTTTGCGAGCTTAAGCGGAGATCTTTGGAGATGTCGGTGGCACCAAACCACGCATTTCTAAACTCAGGACTATCATAACAATCTTTATTTAAAGTACCAACGACAACATCAGAAATAAAATCTCTCAAAAATTCCAAAATAGGATAATTTTGTCGATTTGCGCGTCGTACTTTTGCGAGGTACCATTGATTAAATAATTCCAAAGAAATTGGGACATCTGCTAAGTTGGCGTTGATATATTTCACAACGCCATTTTGGTCGACTTCTATGACAGGAAAAGAAGAAAACAAAAAAATCAAGTTTTCAAGTTCTACAGAAGAAAAGGCGCCAGAGTTGGAGGCCGATTTAGCAATATCTACACTATAACAACGCTTGACAACAGCATCTACCAAATCTCCAAAATAAAACCATGGAATGACAATTTCCGTGGAGGTTATCTCGTGAGCATACGTTTCTGGGCGCGCCTTCCTGTTTCTTTCAGTTGCACCGGGGGGTCTCCCGGGTGGATCCAACAAGATATATCCTTTTTCGGTATTCCATTTAGATGTTTGCCCCTTTTTCTCTTTCTCATATGATGGAGTTGTCGTATCAAAGTCCTTCGCAAGTCTTCCCAACACCTCTTTTTGAACTTCTTCCTGCCAGCTTTCTTGTCTGTGCCTGATGGCCTTCAAAATATCTTCTTTAAAAACTTTCAGACCAGTAATATTAGGCGCATGCGCCATACCAAGAGAATTATGGAGCATACCAGAATCAAAGTCCGCTTTGTCCATCCTGGTAAAATATATCTTGGTTTGTAGATCATTAATAAGACTTTCACTTAAAAGATCATGATCTTTTTTAATTAGCTTGGCGATTGCCTTCTTCTCTCTCTCTATTAATTTCTCTGATCCACATGTCTTTCTGAGATTTTCTATATTCTTTAAAGTTGTGTTAATTTGCTCTTTTGATTTTTTAGTCGATAGAATATCCATTCTTGGATCGGTTTCTATACCCTCCATCCGGGCTCGATAAGTTATGGATAACTCAAAAGTTCCCTCTTGAGTAAAGGAAAATTCATGATCAATTAAAGTTAAAAAGAGGGGCAATTTTTGAGATTTTATAGATTCCAACAGAGTTTCACTGGCGCCCTCCAAAGTGGGGGGAGGTGCCCAACCTACCAAAGCCTTTATTTCATAAAATCTAGGATCATAAACTGTATTATTATCTTCTGGACAACCTGGGGCGGGTCTCTCAGCGAACGGGTCGGCCGGGCGGTCGACTTCGGGCCTTAATAATAGTTCTTGATATTGGAACCATTCTGGGGTGCCGCTTATAAGATCCGTACCTTCTAACGGCTTTAATAATTCAGCAAAACTCTCAAAAAACAATACCAAAGTTACCTCAATATCGTTTTTGACAGTAAAGGGATTTGTTGCATTTAATTTCCAATCAAAACTTTTAATTCCAACACCGGATCGGGATTGTAAAACAGTTTCGCCGGGGCTCGTGGAATTTAAAAAGCCTTTACCAAAATTTATCTCAATTTCTTTTGCTACCTCTCCTTCTACACCATAGTAACATTTAAATAAACGGACCATCGGAACCAATTGTGAAATTTGATGAGTTTGCACATCAAGAAAATTTTGTCCCCCCTTACAATAAGCTAATTTATTAATTAATGTTGTAGCATTACCATAAGATAAAAAAATATGCGGATCATATCGCGGTAACATAGATATAGGTGAATCCTGAGCATCGTCGCTAGTTATTTGGTGAGCTTGGATGTAATCACCTATACTCAACCTCAACACGCACTGGGCAGATTCTCGGAGACCTCTTGCAAGAAAATCTTCATCTCCTAGATTTTCCATGGATCTAATCATTTCATCAGTAATACCCTCACCATGCCCGAACTCTTCCTGGGACTGGGCTGCAAGGGCGAACTTAAGAGCCCTTTTCAAGTGCTCATTATCTGGATCTTTTTCTATAGCTTCCTGAGCCTTTTTAATGGCGTCAGCTTGTAAATCTTTTTCTTCTTTTATAGTAGAGTCTTCATAAAGGTATAAAAGAACATCGCTCATACTTACGGGATTTATTTGGTGCCAAGTGGAATAGGCGCCTTTTTTCTTTGCAGATTCAGATACTTTATTGGAAGGAGTAAGACTTTCAGAAATTCCGACCATTTCTCCAACGAATCTGTTTAGGTCTGTGAGATAAACTTCCCACTGGCCTTCCACGCCCTGCTGAGCTAATTTAAGGCTTGCGTCATGTTTTTTTGCGTAATCATCCCATTCGGTGCCCTTTCCAAGAGCGTCTGCCATTGTTCTAGCGGGTACTGTGGGAGTTTCACGATTAACGGTGATACCGAAAAAATAATCGTAGTCCGAAAGATTCCATGATGTGCCCTCAAACGGTGGAGTTTCCGGCGCTATAGTAATTTCCTGCCATGTATCGATTTTAGGCACAAGGGCGCGCCAAGAGTCGTCCTGAGCAGCGAGGGCCTTTTCAATTTCCTCCCGCCAAATTTGAGGTTCTATCTTCGCAAGGCGAGCATTGTAGTCTTCACTCATAATCTAACAACCCTTTATTGACTAAAATAAGTCAGCACCCTTTCAGAATTAACCGGAACCATTATGGTATCACCCAAGTTTACATGACTCTCTGTGGGGGTCTGGTTATACCAAGCAATAATCCACCATAACTCAGAATTTCCATAATATTCATATGCCAGTTTATAAAATCTATCGCCAGTTTTCCAAATATGATTATCATATAAAATTGATCCTCTTCGTGCAGCGGTCAGTTTAGGGAAACTTGGAGATGCATATTGGGTAAGTTGTCTAATGTTTCTGTTATCCAGAAATTCTTGATAAATGGATTCGGCGTCACCAGTGAATGGGTTATTAAGTAGTTTTCTTCTTCCTGAGTATCTTGACATTTAATGATTTCCTTTTAATTATTTACTTTCGTGGGCTAGTCTCATTGTACCTCATCCCACGGGCTCTCCACCTTCCATAAATCCAGAATTGCCGCCTGTTCTGCTTCTTCGGCTGCTTTAATCTTGCTGGATAATTTCTCCGCGCGATTTCCCTGTCTTTCATTCTTCCTCGACGCGCGGCTGATTTGTTTATTCGAAGTGAGCATGTCCGCATCTGCCGCGTCCATTATCGCTTTATCAAGGGCTTTATCGAACTTTGCTTCTTCTTCTGCTTCAAAACCCGCACCTTGTCGGGCTTCGGCTGCCAGCGCAGCGGTGTTTCCCGCGTCCCGGCTAGAGCCGGGCGGTAGATTTGGAAAATCTTCAAGATCCGTCGGCCATTCAGTACCAGCGTACCCAACAGTTACTTGATGCAGAACTGTCATCACACAAGAAAATTTTAATAATTTAGGTACTAGGTTGCCGAGGGTTAAATCGAATCCTCCCCCGCTGATGGCCATGGTATCTTCATCTATATCAAACCAACCGGCTTCGAGATCTGGTGAGAAAGTTATTCCATCTAGAGTAACAAACAGAAAGCCACCATCATATCCCCGTATCAAATTTCGAAAGCTAACCTTGATCATCGGTGCTTGGTTTATTGTGGAAACAGAACCTCGGGTTTCGTAAGAAGGATATAGCATTCTTGTCAATTCTGAGGCCTTCACCATATTCTTCTCTGCTTCAGTATAAGAAGCAGCGGGTACATCCCAGCCAATGCTTATTTTTCGTGTTGTATTTTTGAAAGTCTGAATCGGATCATTTCTTCCATAGACCTGTTCACTATTCCATTCACTGCTAAATTGGTCCTCAAATTGGGTCAGCATCGCCTTAAATTTAATTATTTCACCACTAATCGTCGATTGAAAATATATAAAGTTATCAAAAGCATTGGCATAAGAATCTGTTGGGTCTGCCCAATTCGCTCCTTGATCTGTAGGAGCAGAGCCCAGACCTGCTCGATATCGAGATTGAAATTTTGGCCTCGACTGGTCGGCGGGCTTTCTCCGCTCTTCTCTTTCTTTGAGCCTTTGTACTTTTTTAGTCGCCCTCTCGGTGGCCCTTAGCGCTTGGTGTTGAGATTTACCCATTATTATACCTCCCTATCACGTCTTTGTGACCGCGTTCATCGGACTTTGTCGGCCCCCAACAACATCAAGGACCTCTGCATTAAAATATCTCTTAAACAACGGATCCATTGTGATGGAGACCTCAATCTTTCTCGAAGAAAGTGCCTGAGATGCTGAAGTTTGGGAAGCACCTCCGGGTGTCGATTCGAGCCCGTCTTTCGTGGAAGAATATGTTGGTTGAGTCGCTGCTGTAGTTGCTGCACCGCTGGCACCGAGGCTGACCATGGCTGCGACTGCAAGCGGATTCAAGGACAGGATAGCTGCGGCTGTGACCATTTTCGCAACAGAACTAGACATCGTGGCTACGTTATCTGCGTTTTCTGACGTTAACTTCGATAGTGAGTTAAAAAGTTTTTCCAATGCTGCTAACTTAGAGGTATCAATTAGGGCCATTGCGGCTGCGAATGCGCCAATAGAGAGAGTCATGATAGCCAAGGCCGGCGCGGCTAGCGGCATCGAATTCATTGTGAATATAAGAGAGCCGAGTGACGTCACAATGCTTAAAATAGCTGCCGGAGTTAGAACCTTAAACAAATTCGTGAATTCGCTAACGAGGACTGACGCTCCAATTGCAGCTATGGCGAATGAGGCGCCGATGGCCATAATCGCAACGATTGCGAGGGCGCCGACTCCAGAGCCCACTGCGATGCCAACCACATATAACATGGCAGTCAAACTTGCTCCGAGAGCAGCGATTGCGACAGCAGAGTACCAGATTTTGTCGGCGTCCATTTTTACGAATTGTTCGAGTAGAAACGACACTCCATAAGCTGCTATGGCAATTGCGCCACCCAGTGCTAGGGCGACCACACTAAGCGTCAGAAGCCCCTGGGATCCCTTGGCGGCGGATTTGGCAACATTTTCTATTGCTTTTCCGATAGACTTTGAACCCTTCTCTGTTGCATCTGCGGCCGTGGTGATAGCTGGAGTGAATAATCTTGAAAACACTCCAGCGACTGCGGAGATTATATTCCCAAAAGGAGAAAGAACATCCGAGAGCGTTTTGATCGCCAGGATGAGAAGAGTGCTCCATCCAATAATTCTCTTAGTTTCAGGAGACAAGTCCTGAAACGCCTCCAACGCCCGTTTCACCCAATCTATCGCTGGTTTCATACTAACTGCAAATTCACGCATGGTCTGCGTAAGTTCGTCCATCATTGTATTAAATTCTTTTGACTGTTCCGCCAATTTTTGAATTTCTGCCGAACTTAAATTTGCATCACCAGCCATTCCTTCGAAGTTGCCCGCCATAACGAGTGCCAGTTCGTTGGTATCTGCCAGGCCTGCAGCTGATGCGATTGCTTTTCTCTCATAATATGACATCTGATCAAAGCTCTTCCCGGCATTCCTCAAGCCTTGACTCAATTTTTTCATTCTTTCTGTCGGATCAGTTTCCATAACCATTTCCATAGAATTCAGAAAGGGGCCACCAAGGAGTGCATTTAATTTCCCCACCGCTTCTGCGGCGCCTTCAAATGTATCAAATTGTTCCGTAATGGTTAAGAGTTGTTCGACTTCCATGCCCGCATTTCGTGCTGCAAGGGATAATTTCTTAAAAGTTTTTCCGGCTAGCTTGCCAAATGCAGCTAGCTTGGGGCCGGCGGATTTAAATTGGTCTGCCATTTCTGCCGGGGGCATACCAACATCTTGCGCCAGTGCAAATATTTCTCTCTGAAATTTTGCAGATTGTTTAACGCTCATTCCGAGAGATCTGGTCATAAAGTGAATATTAGAAGTTGTGGTGTCCGCCGCAACTCCAAATTTGTCCAAAAGGGCTGTGGTGTCGGCGATATCATTTTTTTGTACTTTCGACATCTTGTTCAGACCTTTGATATTTTTAACCATAGACGCCATTGAGTCGTTAGCTATATCCATGGTTATACCATGATGAGACAATCTATCCTCAAGGGCTATCAATTCACCACCGTACATTGCCGAGGCGCCTGTTGTTTTATTGAACGACACGAGAGCCTCGTCCTGTGCGAACATTAATTTGGTGGTTGCTTGAGTAATTTTTAAGAGTATACTGTAGGCCGCATTTTGTACTGTAAATGTCTTTTTCATCTGCTCGCGGAATTTTGTGTTGGCCTCTCCGCCTTTTAAGGTGGCAGAGACGGAGCCAAGCATAGAAGTCTCATAGCTTTCGTTTAATCCGATTAGTGCGCCGAGGCCTTTGGCTGTCGCCCTTCCTTGCTCTTGGGCCAACTGAAGAGCTTCATTGGCTTTGTTTTGCAGGCGGGCGGTTTCCTCTAATTTGTCGTTAAGCTCGGCCAATGCTTCGACATAGTCGAGGCTGCTCTTCAGGCGGTTCTTTTCCGCCTCGTCCATGTTCTCCATGGCTTTGCGCTGCTTTTTATGCCATTCGTACATCTCTGCTTCTGCGGCGCGTGCGTCTGCCCTTGCTTTTTTCGCTTTTTGTTGTTCTGGGCTTTCGTCTGCCATTTTTTAAAGTTTTCCTATTTGAAAGGCCATTTTATGCCTGTCTTTTTTTCGAATGCAGATACCGCTCGGTTGAGCCTTGATTTCTGCCTATAAGTTGCTGGATTATCCAGACCGTGCTGTTTTGCGGTTTCAATGTATTTCTTTTCATTTCCAACGGCTCTTGCGAAAGCCTTGATATCCTCTGGTTTTCCCCGGATTCCTCCTGAAACGAAGGGAACTCCGAACATGTGTTTAACAATATTCTCAACCCAAAATCCCATCATTCTCAAAAAACTCTCGTTCAATTGATCATTTGTTTTTAATTCTTCGAGATCGATAATAACCTTGACGATCTCGCTTTCATTTAAAGATTCCATTTATAAACCCTCGTATAAGCTGCACTACAATAAATAGTAGCCAAAACAAAAAGAAGCCGGCATTACCGGCTTCTTCATTTTTTACCTGAAAAGCGTGACTTCTTAGTTGACTTCTCGACGGCTTCTTTTTCTTTATTCATTTGTTCAATCAACTTTTCTAAGAACCATCTTCGAATACTTATTGGCAAGTTATAGGCCTCTGTAAAAGACCAACCACCATAGTATTTCAAGACAAAAAACTCTTCGTATACGCTTTCAATGTATTTATCGCTTAGGCCAAAAAAAGTCCGTCGTAAACGGCACCTCCATTTGATCCGTTTCATAATCACATGTGTCACATGCAAATTTTTGAGCTAGATCAATGTTGGGCACGATTTTTTCATATGCTTGTCTAATATACCTGGCATCTTTGGCAGGAACATTATCAATAAAGGATTTGATTGTCACATTATCTGTTCTTTCGTTAATAGAAACAATCATTAAATTCAGTTGGTCAGTCAACGGGGACTCTGGAAGTTTCTTTTTCTTCTTCGTTTCGGCGATTCTTCCCAAGTATTTTTCATCTTTTCCGGTAAACAATTTTACCTCGACATCAACTTTAGTGACAGGAGTCTTTATAATAAAAGTTTCATCTGTTTTCGGAGTGATGTCGAAATCCTCAAATTCACCGCCCGAATAGAGATTATTTTCCTCCAAGTTGAAAGAAAATTTATTTGTTGTTGTACAAACTGGACACGTAACCTGTGTATCATAGTTTGGACCATACCCAGTAACTCTTGCTCCAACAAGAATTGCATTCTTATCACCAATATAGAGGGTGTCCAAATCAATTCTCTTGTCAACAACAATGTTTTTTAAAAATCTATCAAGAGCAATTCCTTTTTTAAGTAGGGCTCTCGAAGTTAAAATATCCTCGTCTTTCGCCGTCATATGACGAATTTCCACCACGCCTTCTTTGTGTAGTGGATGATCCTCTGGATAATATCGACCTTCTGTGGGAAGTTCGACAAAATCTGTTGGTGTCGAAAAGTCAAGAGGAACTAAATTAGGTGGAGGAGAAGTATCTGCCTGCACCCTATCTTTCCCTTCTTCGGCGCCTGTACGCCGAGAATTATTTCTAGCCAAATATCACCTCGCATTTCATTTTTAGCTTAATTGTTTTCTCCAGGATTAAAGAAGGTATTGCTATCCACGTCCTTACCATCAGGCCGCTTAGCACCAGTCTCAGACTTAAGTGGGGTCTCGATTATCGCCCAATCATAACGAAGGGTCACTGTAATCTCTGTCATATCATCTGAGGAATAATCCAAATCGCCGTAAGTCACTCCAGTGATAAAAGGATTCCAAAGAGTCCAGGTTTCCACTGCGTCCCCCAGAGAATTAATCTGGGAGATTTTGACGGATCCGATTGCAGCTACCGATGCTTGTTTAGAAATAGTAGCGGCATCATTAACATTTTTTGGAGGGTTATACCCACCAGCGCGAATAATGGCAGCAGTATTAATTGCTGCATCTGGGCTCACGGGATCAACCAAAGTAACTGTGACTTCTGCCCACTCTGCTCTTCCTGGGTAGTAGAACTTGTGGTTCAAAAAATTGTGTTCGATTGTAGAGATTGTAATTTCTGGCTTCTTGCAGCTCTTGGCATACCAAGTAGCCCCGTTAGGCATTCTACCTATATCAACCAAAAATCTATATGCTCTTTTCGGATCTTCAAATTGTGCATCGGTCCAAAACGCCATTTAACTAATTCTCCTCTGTATTGTATCCTGTACTTCTAAATAGTAATCAGAAACATTATTTTTCTTTTTAATCATCAAAAGATGCTCCAGTTCTTGTAATCACAAAGTCAACTGCAATAAATTCAATTGCTCTCGCTGGCTTCAGGAAGATTTTTGCATACATAATGTTTTGATCGATTAAATCTGGAGTCGTTGTCGTGTCATCGAGAATAACTTTCCACTCGGTTAGTCCGAGCCTGGATTGAACGCTTGCTAGGAAAGGTTGAACCTCGCCCAAAAATCTATTCCAAGTAACTTGAACATTTTGGTCAAACAAAATTCCAGAAGCAATTCTTGAAACTTGCTTTTTGATGTAAATCAACAATCGACGGACATTAATCCTATCCAAAGCAGATCTAGTAACTTGAAGCGTCTTTTGTCCGAAGATGACAATGCCCTCTGATGGGAAAGTCGCAATAGGATTGATATTCACTTCATAAAGATTGTCTCTGTCTTTAGACGTTAATCTCTTTGTAATGTTGGTTACAGGCCAACCGGACGCACCTTCAGTTAATCCACCCCTATTGAATCCAGCAGGAGCAAACCAAACTTCCGATTTTGCCTCAGAAGAGGCAAGAGTGCCCAAAGCCACAACAGATGGCGGTACCCATAGAAGATTGTTTGAAATTGTATCTAAAATTTGAACCCACGGATAATAAGTACACCCGTAAGAAGTATTAAGTTGTCTTAGCGAAAGAGCATCAATACACTGTTGAACTGTAAAATCATTCCTAGTTTCAAAGTCACCGGTATCATCCGTAAACGGAGTATAGACGCTCGGTAAATCAATAATTGCCAGAGAGTCTGCCCTATCTTCACAAGTATTCAAAAGATGTTGTGTCAGAGAAGCATTTGTAACCCCAGGAATCGTTATGGCGTTGCATTCAACAAATTCTGGGTCTTTTACCGTGTCTATTGCTCTTTTAATTGAGTTGAAAGCATAGTTTGAAGTATCTAGATTCGCAGGAGTGCCGGTGTTGAGGAAACCATTTCTAAATGGCTCTGCCTCTCTGATATCCAGTCCATCAAAACCCCCGTACATAGGCGCCGTGATTCTATCATAGCCAGCATCGAGAATGGATGTCCAAGATCCGCTAGCTGTAGCAGAATCGCCTTCGCGTCGTGATCCGGAAACCCAAACTGCGGTCTGTGTTAATGAAGAGGTCGTAATAACGTCATCCAAAGAAACCATCCAACCATATTCGACCAGCTCGTCGCTGACACCAGCTACCGAATCTTCAGCGGTGACGCCAGCTGGCATTCTCCACATATAATCACCATAACCAGAATCAAAATTTGAAGAATTTCTACCCTGAGTTGTTCGGACCCCGAAATAAGCATCGGTTGGGTCCGCAATGCCGCCGTCTGAAGCAGAGAGTCTCACAGGGGGTTGCGGAAAATTAAACTGTAGTTCTGCGAGTGGGATAGTTTCATCTCCTATCCAAAGCCCATTGTATGGGGCGATGCATGTCGGATCAGGTGCATTGAGTCCAGGAGAGGATCCAGAACCTTTTATGAAGCCGAACTCCGGAATTGACGAGGAGGCGAGGCTGCTCCCCGACACATAATGAATCGGTTTGAATCTTAGTGGGCCCGAGCATCCAAATGGTAATAGCTGTGCATCCATCAGGCCCTGATCGACATCTGAGTTCATCTCTATTCGAATATACTTCGATTTATTGGCATACTGTCCGTACTGTCTCAGAACTCTTCCGTTGTCGTAATCGAATTTATAATAAGTATCACCAACGACTCTTGATAAATAGTTTTCTGAGGCCGGATTTAAGTTGACATTCGTAAATTGTTCGATAACTCGAACAACATTATCTGTATCAGAGGCCGCGCGAACGACTAAAGTGAAGGAGCCATAAGGATCTGCTTCAGGACTTGACGGTGCCTTAATATCTCTAATTGAAATTTTAAACTTATCTTGAGTCCAGCGGCCGCCGTCTTGGGAAACAACCCTAAATAATTTGGTCATATTCTCGGCATTATAACTGGAAAAATCACTTGATAAATCTTGAGAGAAGAAATAGCCAGTCTTCGCGTATTGAAAATCCATTTTGTAATCATTTTTATTGAGCGTTGATCCAGTGGCAAGAGGTGTCAAAATCATCCATGTAGCATTAGTCAATCCGACAAGATCTTCAACATTCTGTTCAAACGTTTCTCCAAGCCAGTATAAATACTGTCCGCTCTTCAAATTACCGGGCGCAACAAAATCACTATTTACCATTTGAGGATTTGTATTTAAAACATTTCTAATATAAAAATCTGAATTCCTATCAAAGTTAAACGCGGTGATGAACTTCTTTCCGGCAGTATTCGCGTCGACCGGGTCTGGGTCATCCCAAAATCCGATATCAAACTGAGTATCGGTGCCTTGAGATTCTATCATGGTGTTGTAACCTGTGAAGTTGCTTTTTACCCCAGCCGATGAAGATAGGGCGCTGCCGTGGATAACCATAGAGCCAGAATTGACGTAGACAATTGCGCCAAGAGTTCCAGTAACATTCGTAGTGGCCAAACTTGCGCTTGGAAAAATCCAGAGGCCATAGGCGCCACCGCCCAAGGTTAGCCCTTGGCCCACGAGGGTCTCCCAGCCAGCCAAGCCCGTGGTAGTGCTGGTTGTATCTGGATTCTTTTCTCCCAAAAGGCGCACCATGGTAATCGGGCCCACATTGGCCTTCAAGTATGCCATAGCGGCATATGACGCATATGTTGGTCCCGTCAAATTACCCTCTCTCCAAACATCTCCCGCGGCCATAGCACCTGCGACTGGATTTCCAAAAACTTGGACAAATTCCGAAGGAGAGTCTATTCTATAGGGCCTCATAGATGGGCCGGTGGGGGTCCTCCCGATAATAACTGGGCCAACAGCCTGACGTACCGCAGGGAGTTGAGAATTATCTACTTCACTCAGGAAAATACCTGGAGAAACAAATTTAAACTTCTTAACTGACATGTAAAGATTCTCCTATCAAGCAATTTAATTTTACTTTTACACCTATAAATAGTCCTACAAACTTTCAAAATCTTATAAATTATGATGCTATTTCTTCTTTGGCGGCTTTCCAAATTCTTTTATATCACCCATGATCACATGTTCACGAGGAGTTCTGACCTCAACTGCATTTTCTCGCACTGTAATCTTCGGTCTTTCTTCGTTCTTTGAGGCACCCAAAAGATAACCTAAGATTTTAATATTGACCGTTGTTCTATAAGTTCTTTCTTCATCTCCCATATTTACAACATTATTATCAAGAGAGAAATCTCCCTGGATAAAGCCTTCGAACTTGTGACCGCTGTCTTTTATAAAAAAGTTATTAATTTGGCCAGTTTTTACTATAAAAGGAGTAAACATTTCATTTAATTGTTGCTGATATTCAGAACGAATTATTACATCATAATTTGCAACAACATAAGTTGGCATTGGAGACGTTATCGTATTATAAACAATTTTCTTGTTCTTTGTTGGAAAATTCTTTTGGCCTCGCGTTGCTTTGTTGGCGTCTGCGTTGGCAAAATTTGAGGTTTTATCTTGATTAATTCTTCTTGCCATAACAATAGCGCCACCTCTTGCATCATTCCGAACTGGAATGTGTGCCCAAGCCACTCCCTTCATAGAGGGATCTTTTATTAGTGATGTCCTATTAACGGTTATCAAAGGTAATTTTAATCTTCCATTATCATCTCTTAAATCTTTGTTATTTTTAATTTGGTAAGCCCTCTCGGCTGCAACCCAAATAACTGGAACTTTCTTCCATCCCTTGTTGGTTGAGGAAAAGATATTCAATTCTTCATCAAGCCAACGATAAAAAGCTGTATCAATTGTCTCAATCGTTGATGGCATGAGTACCATTTCTTTGATAAGGTTGTCTTTGGTCGTTTCATCCTTGAAATACGGCCTATAACCTTTGAACTTCGCTTCTTCACTGGGCATCGAATAGGCTCTCCCTTGTTAATGTGCATTCTCCTGTTATTTCGAATGAATAATCAATTTGGCCAAATAACATTCTTGGTTGAATTAATTTTGTTATTTCGTATAAACTGTCGCCATACAAAACAAAATCTCCCTCACGGACAAATAAATCTTGATCTTCCGTCAATCTTCTTCTGTGAAAATGGAGCGTTATTGTCCAATCTTTATCGAGGCCAATATTGTCACTATAAACTGTTTCGGATCCGTGCCAGTCAACTAGGACATAAACACGAATAGGGGGGAGGAATGTTTTTTCTACAGCCTCCCCATAAAGCGGATGATAATTGGTCTTTTCGACATCAATGGGATAATAAGCAATTTGTTGTCCAATAACTCGCTCCATAAGCTCGTCATTAACTTGCTTAACAAGATTACGCTCCGGTTCGCCCAAAAATAAAGGCGGAGGAGGTGCTTCTGGTTGTTCCCATTTGTTATCATCGGCCATTCACTTTGTTATCCTTGAAAAATTATCATTGGAATTCGTTTTTGAACTGTATTCACAGCCTCGGACTTTTCTGCATCTGTTTTCGCTATTTCTGGGTAAGTAAGTTGATCGAGGATTTCTTTTAGTTCATCTCTAAGCGCCGCTTGTTCTTCTTTAGCTTGACCCAATAAAGCATCCGCATTTAAATTGACAGATTCTCCTGGAATTGGGATAGTTTGGAATTTACCTCTAATTTGTCCGAGAGTTTCTTTTGAGAGCGCCACAGAGAATCTGCGAATCCACTGTTTACCTATGGCATTAATATTTTCATAAGGGATATTGTCGAAAGGAAGAGTATTAACATTATTAATCCCATTCACGCCGACATCATAATCTGCCGGATTATCCCAACTATTTGGAATCACGGAAAATTCAACCCACATAAAACGATAAGTGCTCAATAAATCTGGCTGCGGAAAGATCCTTAACATATTGGCTTTAAGCTCGAAAGAATAGTGAGAAAGTCTAGTCCACAAATGATCTTCGAAGGCTTTTGCTTGGAGTTTATTGTGCCATGTTGGAATTAGTTCGAAACTTGAATCATCTGTGTATTGTCCATAATAATTCATATTACCTACCACATTTAAACCGCCGAAATAACCAAAAAATCTCCACATAGCATTTGGAGTTTTAAAGAAAACTTTCTTCACCAGAACTCTTTTATCTCCGACTATGCCGGTAAAGCGAACTGCATCTCCGTTGGGGCCTATTCCAGTCGCAGAGGAACCAGAAATTATAGCTTGCAAATCATAATCCTGTACACCTTCCTCTAACTTAAACGAAGCAGAATAGATTGGAATTGTTCCTCCCAGATTTGCTTCGAAAGAAAAAGAATCTGAAACTCTTCTAGCGTATTCAAACATCACACGAGGATATTTTAAATTTACATTGGTTGGTCCTGTGATTATATTCCCGTCTTGATCAAATGTGCCGGTTGCTTGTCCAAGAACATCTGAAAGCATATTTTTCGACTGATGAAGATTTAAAAGATAACTATATTCCAAGACAGCTTCTTCATAATTCGCATAAACATTGCTTGCTTTTAACTCAATATCGAGAACATCTCCTCCGAGTTTTTTGTAGGTATAAGCAACCTGATCGGCAGCACCAGAAAGAAAAGTTGCAGATGCTGAATATATTCCAAGAGGCAACGTTGCAGCTACATTTGCTACTGTTCCCGTTGCGGGCAAAATAGATTTGCTCATTTGACTCTTTGGCGA
>Ga0098061_1000636_pt1 | contig 16899 bp, 30 predicted proteins | sample 22_taG_FD_92579 | JGI IMG/M metagenome (GOLD analysis project Ga0098061, IMG submission 92579) | Marine viral communities from the Subarctic Pacific Ocean - 22_ETSP_OMZ_AT15343 metaG | ecosystem: Environmental > Aquatic > Marine > Oceanic | place: Subarctic Pacific Ocean | collected 2015-01-20
AAATCTACTAAATATTTTTTAGTTACATCACTATTTAGTAACATTTCTTTCATTCCTAGAGCAGAAACCCACTCATTAGGAGATAAAATAGTTTTATCTATACTCTCTTTTGAAAATTTTACATACTCTTGTATTTCAGGAGCTTCAAATTTTTTAACAATAGTTTCAAACTTGATTTTAAACCCAGAAGCTTTATAAGCTTCTTGTAAAGCAGCATCATGTTCCATACCACTATTCATATGACCAAGATAAATTGTAACAAAACTACCCAACATTCCGCCAGGAGGAGCAGTATCTGCTACAGCAAATCTTTCATCAAATTTATCAGGTTCTGTTAGCATACAATCTAACGCACTACCTTTTCTAAGTGCTTCGCTTTCCTCATTTCGAGGATTTTCTATATACATTTTATATGCCCTAGGGCTCCTTGCTAAGAGATTTAGGCCAGAGATGCTTACTCTGTGATTATACAAGTCTTTTGGTTTTTTCATTAACTTATTATTTGTATATTAAATACTAATTTACGTTGATCTGACTCTATAAAGGTTATTTGACCAGAACTACGAACAATTTGTATACTATCATCAGGTATTTTATTGTGTTCAACCAATGTATCTAAAAACCATTTAGTCCAGGGCCACTGATTATCACAATCCCAATTTTGTATACCTGCAGGCTTATACATATCTATCCAAACTCTTAAAAATTCACCATCTCTTAATTTAATTTCAGGTAAATCTTCAATAAATGGAGCTAAATATACATGCATCCAGTTTGTTATTTTTGATCTTGCAGTATAATGTAATGTACCATCATACATTCTTTGACCATTAATAGTCCAAAACTTAGGAGTACCTGCAGAAATAGGGTTAGCTATAACTCTATTCTTATTCTGATCAATTAGAAATCCCTTATTATCAAAAAAATAGATACCTTTTTTAAGACCGTTAATATATTTTTTAGCCATTTTATCATTCTTTTTATAATATTTAGCTCTACGTCTTTTTGAAATAGGCACCTTTTCTTCATAATTAGGTATTACTACTTTCCAAATTTTATTCATTTATCAATTTTTTAATTAATTCACTTGCGAATTCAAAACTATACATTTCTATAACATCACTTAAATCTTTTGCTTTTGATTCATTTTTGGGGATAAATATAACTTTACTACCAGTAATTTTTTTTCCTAAAATTTCTGCACCCCATTGACCAGCACTATCACTATCAAATAATATATAAATATTTTTATAATTTTTAATAATATTAGTTAATATCGACTCATTTAAATGAGTTGTTTCAGCCTGGGGAGCAATTGATTCATATCCCATTTCATACAAACACATAACATCTTTAAGAGATTTTGTTATGATTAAAGTATTAGATTCATAATGTAATTGCGCATGTCCTTGTACAGTATCCATTTTTGCATTAGATAACCATTTATATATACCTTTAGGTTGAAAAGGTCTATATACTTTTACTTTATCTTCAAATTTATAACAATAAATAGGACTATTATTTGTATATCTAAATAATAATGTTTTATTTAAAAAAACAAATTTAGCACTATATACATTAAATATTTCAAGCGTAAGTTTTGTTATATTATATTTTTCAAACCAATATTGTTTATCTAACTCAGTAAAATGTTGAGGTTTAAATTGTATTAAACATTTTTTTTCTATAATTTCTGCTTTAAATTCTTTGTATGATACTTTCTTATTACCAGTTTTACCACCTAAACAAAGTCCAAACTCATCATTTATATTACAAAGGGCATTATAAAAATTACAACTTTTAAGATTCATTACTAAATCAAAACAAGTACCTTGAGATCCATTAAAATCTTTGTATCTAAGTTCTTGATACTCAGAATAATAAATATTAAAAGAGGGAACATCATCATCTCTTAATGGGCTTTGATACATTCTTCCAATTTCAAAATCGAATCCTAAATAATGTCTCATTATTTCTTCTTCAGAAACTTCTTCTAGAATACTTTCTTTTGAAAGCGATTTATACTTTTTTATTTTAGTTGAATCATATCTCATATAATATAGTTTAAATAAAGCGGGGAGTTTGCCAAGGCTTACGAAGCTTCTTCTCCCCTAACTTTATTTAATTAGCCACAACTAAAAGGGCAAATCTGATTCATTAGTACCATTTACTTCAATTTGTGCAGAAGCCGACTTTTTTTCCATTTGGTCGTAATTAGGATTAATTTTTAAACCACTTGCTGCCACATCCATAGATTCAACAAAAGGAGGAAATCCAGGAAGAGAACAATAATCTTTCCAATTATAAACAACTTTAAGTCTAACTTTTTTACTTGTATATGTATTAGGAGTTAATAACATAACTATATTATCACATAAACCTGCAAAATCATTGCTTTTAACAACAAATTGTTCCGCAGGAATAAATTTAGTAGCAATATGCTTAATTCTAACAAGCATTTGATTAACTCTCCTTTGAACACATTCATCAGTAGATTCACCTGGTTTAGGTGTTACTCTTTCAGGATCTATATCCCATTCTACGTGTTTTAATTCATTACCATCGCTATCTTTAAAATGAAATTGTAAATAATCACTTTTATTAGAAGCTTCTAATCTAGAAACACCAATTAATTCACAATTATCATTAATTCCTACAGGTATTGTAGTTGCTAACGCTTTTTCTTGTACTTGTGTACTTTGATCAATTTTATACATTTTTTCTTATTTTATTTATTATTAATTATTTCCAAATACATTTAACGAATCCTCTTCAGGTTCATTATTATCAAATACTTCTCGAAGTTCTTCTTCTACCTCTTCTTCATAAGGCGTTTCTTCCCATTTTTCAGTTGTCTCTTCAACTGTTTCTGCTGTATTTGTTACCTTGTAGAATGTCATGCCAGGATATTCATTCAAAGCTATACCAACTTCGGCAACATAAATATCGATGTCACCCGTTCCAGGAAGTTTTAAATAAGATCTTAAATCTCGATTATGAGGAATATTTTTGATATAGCCTTGTTTATTTACAGCTACGCCATCACCATTAGCATTATATATAACTACTGGTTCGTCCTCATTTTCAGGATATCCAAATCCTATTCTATTATCATTAATATCTAGTTTTAATCTAGACATTAAAGCAGGAGATAATCTCATATTACCTTCATCTGCCATTTTGATGACTAAATTATCACCAAATTGATTTAATCTTTCTATTCTTTTTCCAATTAATTTCATACATTTTTTTTTAATTATTATATTCAGTTACTTTATTGATTACTTCTTTTATGTCATTAGGTATATTTAATTCTTCAAACATACCTCTAGGACTTTTAGCTGTAGTTGTACCATCAGACTGAGTTATAAAAGTATAACTAGTATTGCCTTCAGGATCTATACCTACAGTAGTAAATAATACTACAGTAAACATTCCTTCCATAGTAATTACATTATCAACTAATTTACCAACAGTTTTAAATTTTAACCGTCTATTACCTTGTAAATCCATTGATTGCTCTGCGTGACCAATCATAACAAATGTCATATCTTCACGCAGATTTTTGCCAGCATTTGCTACTTCCCAAGCGTGTAAACCAATGTCAGTAAATTTATCAAATCCACGTTCATTAGCTCTACGCATATATTCATTTGCCATTAGATATTGGAAATCATCTACTACTACAGTTTTAATAGTAGGCATATTATCTTTAATATGCTTTAATGTTGCTACTATAGTTGCATGATTATCAGATTCTATATAATTACCTTGAGGATTTTCTTTAGATAATTTAGAATAACTTTGTTTCCAGCCTCTAAAAGGCATAGGTTTTTTTGCAACATTTATTATAAATGTCGAACTAGGGTCTAAGTTTTCTAAACTAGTGGATTTCCCTGAACCACTTTCTCCAATTATTAAAATTTCTTGTGCCATTTTATTTATTTAATTATTACATCAGTTATTGTTTTTAAAAGATTTGATGTTTTCTTTGCCAGAGTAGCGTTTTCTTTAATAAACTTTCTATTACTTTTTACCGCTTGTGATAAATTTTCGAGAACATCAGCTATCGTTTCAATTTGTGTTTGCATTTCATACAATTCCTTACAATCTTTACAATTTTCCATATTTTTCTATTAATTTACGTTTAATACTAACTAATCTATTTTTATGAGCTCTTGGTATCTCATATGTTTCATGTCTGTGTTCAGTAGTAACACTATTTCCCATTTTTTGTATGGTTTGTTCCAAGTTTCTACAAATTTCTATTGCTTTCTTTTTACTCATCTTCCACAATCTTTAGATAAGGCACCTGCTTGTGTTGAAAATCTATTATCAGGTTCATCATCCTCATAAACATTCATATAAGTATCAAGCAACTTACTTTTACTGTCTAATTCGTCTTCTAACACTTTCTCATGTTTATACATTACCATAAACATCCAAAATGCACCAATAAACGTACCTATGCCAAGAGATACAAATACTGCTGTCATATTTACTATTTCTTCCATAATTTAATTATTTTAATTATTTAAATCTATTTTACCAGGTTCATAATACTCATCAACTCTATTATACTTTAAACTATCGGTCATACTTAATACTAAACCGCTTTCACCATCCCTATTTTTAATTAAATGCCAGTAAATCATGGCCTGTTGGCCATTCATAGGGTTCATAATCGGTAAATTATTAGGACCATAAGTTTGTAAATTAAGCATAAAAGGTTTATGTGTTATAAGTACATAATCAGATCCATGAAATACAGAATCACTACCAAATATATCTTTCTTCATTGGATAATGAAGTAAAGGATTTGATAATCTATCTGAAGATTCTAAGTTTCTGTTTAGTTGACTTAGTACTATTGCTATACATTTAATCTCTTTTTTAACTGCCATAAACATTTTATATAAATGAGCTAATATTTCTCTCTCACTATCTCTTTGTCTACCTTTAGTTAATAAAGTATGATCTAGCATAACAACAATACCTAATTCAGGATTATTATGTAGTCTTTCTTGTGCAAAATCTAATATAGTTTTATAAATTTGTTCTACCGTGCCAGGAGAATCAACATAATTTATATCATATTCTTTAGATATTTCTTCTGCAATAGATTCTACTTGTTCAAATACTTCATCTGTTAATGATTCTTTACTTGAGTATAAATCTCCTACAGTCATTTGTAGTTTAGAAGAAATCTTCCTACCTACTTGTTTCATTGCTATCATTTCAAAGTTAAATGAAAGTACAGCAAAATTTTGATCAGGATTATTTTCAAATAAACTAGTTTCTAACTCATTTGCAATAGAAGATTTACCAGAACCAGACATACCACCTATAGTTACAATAGTATTCCAATCTATACCTCCCATACAAAATTTATTTAATTTATCCCATCGTGTTTTTAAAGATTTTTCTAGTCCTTTTCGTCTAGAATCTATGTAATCTACAATTTCTTTTGTAGCCGTGCCTATGTGTCTATATTTCAACACTTTAAATGAGTTTCCCCCCATAATCTACATCTGTTTTATTTACATTAAGTTTCATTTGTTCTTTAACATCTCTCCAAGTTTCATCTTTTAGAAAATTTTTCATTGTTTTCAGATAAGCTATATCACCTCCTTTTTTCTTTTCAGCAATATAATATTCTAAACACTTCTGTAACATAGAACTAGTAATTTTCTTATCTTTTAATATTTGAATATAAAGCTGCTTACATTGTTTTTTATTCTCCCTAAGACTAGCTTTAAATCCATTCTTTCTAATAGTTGTAATTGGATAAGTATCATGAAATAATTTAAATTCTTTCTTATATATATCTTCAATAAGATCAAACAATTCTTCATCATCAGACAATATATTTTCAGATTTCATATCGGCATAACTATCAACCAAATCTTTAATATATTGAATACATTTAGTAGTTGGTAATAAATCTGCTAATGCTTTTTTATTTGCAAGCTCATAAATACATGTAGTATTTTCAGAATATAAATACTTTTTTGTAATAAGATCTTGAACACATTCTATTTCAAATTTATTCTCTTTAAAATATTTTTCTAACAAATGAACTTTATCATATGCATAACAATAAAGCACACAATATTGAGTTAAGGTTAAATTATTTTTAGTCAATAATTCTATAAATGGTGTACCTATTGCTATCATTTTATATTATCATCATTTAAAAATTTCTCTATTTCATTCACTTGCTTTTGATCCATATTATTTAAAAAATAAATATGTTTTCTTTCAATATCTTCTAAATTTTCTTGCTGATGTTCTAGAAAAATAGTTTTAGACTTTTTATAAGGTCTATATTCAACTCCATTTACTATAATAGATTTAGACTTCTTTTTTTCCTTTTTATATATTTTCATTGTCATAACTAAGATTTTATTTGGTCAATATTATCTATCCATTGTGTTTGATAGTCTTTTTTTGTACGTTTACGAACCCATTTTAATTCTTGGCTTCCTTTTACATAAAGATTAACATATATTGCTACTTTACCTTCCATAAGTCTAAGTGTTCTACCAGTTCTTTGGACATTGTCTAATCCTTTTGAACTGCCAGCACAACAAATACCTAAAGAACATTCAGGAACATTAAGGCCAGAGTTTAATGCTTTTACAGACGAAATTATTCTTTTTTTCGTCCTACCATCATCGAAAGTTTTAAGTGCTGCTTTTCTCTCTTTAGCAGACATTTTAGAGTGGAATGTTACACATTCATCTCCTAATATTTCTTGTAAATCTTCTGCAAATGTAATATTTTCACTAAAAACTAAAGCTTTTCTAGTAGAGAACTTATCAACAATTTGTTGTGTCATGTTAAGTTTACTAGAAGCATTAAAACAAATTTTCTTACGTTTTTGCATCATTATATAAAATATATTAGCCCATTTCTTTAATTCAGGATCTTTACCATTTCTATATTTAGTAGCATTTTCAAATGCAACAAACATACCCCCTAATTTAATAGTAGCTAAATTAAACATTTTATTAACCTTATCATATTCTAACATTTCTTCTGGTGTAAATTGTACACTTAAATTATATACTTTATAAGGAGATATTAACCCTAATGTTAATGCTTTATTAGTATCAGTAGTCTTAACTATAGGAGCAAAAGATTTTAAATACTTTAAATACTCTTTATTTTCTGGTACTGTAGCTGTTAAACAATATAATCTATCCCATAAATTATTTTCATAAAAGTTTCTATATTCAGGAGATAAGGTTGTATGTACTTCATCAACTACTACAATATCCCAATGATGCCCAATAAGTTTGTATGCAGATTGTATACACATAAACTCTACTCTAGGTAATAAATGAGTCATATGCCAGTTCTTAAACTCATCTAACCATTCTTTATCACGAAGATTCTCTGTCGGAACTATTACCAGTGCTACTTTATTAGGATCGTCATCCAATAACTCTGTTATTGCCAATACACCCATACGAGTTTTACCTAATCCAGTTGCAGCCACTGAAGTTCCTAAATAATTAGATTTTTTCCATGCTTTTAAATGTTTTTGTTGTTCTTTATCTTTTTCTCTATTTAGTTTTCCAGCCATAGTTCAGTTTTTTTATATTCTACTATTAATAATATCCATATTTTTTCATGTTGAAAAGGCATTATAAATGGAACTTTACCTTCTTTTGCCATATCATCAAAACCTTCTTTGATTCCTTGTTTATCTACGCTTTTAATGGCGATATATGTTTTTATATGTTTAAACATTATTTTTTCTTTTCATGTGGATTAAGTTTTAGATTAAAAAATTTATTTTCTGATTGTATAACTTATTGAATCAGGATAAATAATTATATAATCCATATCTTCTAAATTATGTTTAATTGTAATTCGTGTTAATATATCTCCTACATTTTCATTTTTTTCACGTATTATAGTATCATTAATACAATCACCATACCAATTAATACTATCTTCTGTAATTACATGTGTAGAATAACTATATTCTTGTATTAATTTTTGTGAATTAATAGATATAGCTGTAATTAATATAAATGTTTTAATTATTTCCATGGTTCCTCCTTTCATCTGCTTCAGCTTCTAATTTAGCTTCTTTAGCTGCTTCATTGAATTCATAATCTTCTATTGGTTCTTCAAAAGATTCTCCACAATATTTAGATGCGCATTCATACCCATCTTTATCTATCTTTAATGTAACTTCATTGTATTCATCGTGTCCACAATGAGGACATACCATTTCTGCCATAATTTTAAAATTTAATTGGTTAATAAAAAGAAAAGAGAGCCCATCGAACTGAGTACATTGTTTCGTCCTTTAGGAATGAACTTAATCGTCCTCTAGGGCTCAGTTATCCTGTACTGCTTAGTTTCAGGGCCCTCTAATCTTTAATTGTTTGATAAGATCTACAACCTCATCTACCTGCTTCTTATTTCTTGGCATAAAAAGGAAGGGAGTGTAGGTATTTATTTTATAGCACAAGTCTGCCACCTACGCTTCACGCTTTTACTCCCAACCTATATTATTTACTCCATTTGTCTGATACTGAATGATCTACAACCATATCGACAGATTTACATATCTTTTTACCTGCTAACATCATTATTTCACGTTGTATTTCTACCCATTCATCGGTAAAATTTTCTTTAACTTCACAACCTATTTCATCATGTATTTGTGTAATTAATCTCACTTTATCATGTAAATTGTGGTCATTAATATATCGTAATAATAACGATAACGCATATTTAATCATATCAGCACCGCTGCCTTGAATAGGAGTGTTTTTGGAAGCTCTTTCAATTTCACCTAATCTATGAAATTTAAGTTTTCTATCTAAATTGCCTAAATTTTTATGATCTTCAAACCATCTAATTCTTCTATAAGGTTTAAATGTTTTAATATGACCATATTCTTTACCATAATTTCCTAATGCATTAAGAAATGCTTTAATCTTTGGTAATGCGCTAAAATATTTATCTATAAATTCTTTTGCTCTCTCTTGAGATATATTTAATGTATCAGCTAATTTATAATAACTCATACCATATGCTAAACCAAAATTAATTGTTTTAGCTACATCTCTATAAGATTTACCTTTTAAAAATTTAGGTCTATTTTTAACTTTAGATATATCTATATCAAATATCATAGATGCTACTTTACCATGAACATCTTCTCCATTTTTAAATGCTTCTAACCATGTAGAATCTTGTGATCCTTCAGCAATCAATCTTAATTCTTGACCTGAATAATCCATAGTTATTATTTTATATCCAGATTCAGCTTCAAAACAATTACGATATTCATCACGTGCTGGTATATTTTGCATATTAGGATAATCTTGATAAGAAAATTTACCTTTCATACCTGAAGATACACGACCCGTGTTTAATATTTGCCAGAACATAGTATGTACACGTTGACTAGTTTTATTTACATATCTTAAAAAATCTAAACCATAAGTACTAGCTAATTTACATTCTTTACGATAATCTATAATAGTTTCTATAATAGGATATTGTTCTCTTCTCTTATATAATTCACGCATACTTGTATCTTCTAAAGTAGAATCTAAAGTAAGTAATACTTTTTTAACTTGTATTGGACTACTCCATTTAACTGAAGTCTTTTTTAATTTGCCACCAAACATATCAATTTGTATTCCAGGTAAAACAAATTGTTGTAACTTACTATCATTCAACAACATAGCATCTAATTCATCTTCTTTTTCTATAGATGAATCTACAGCATCAACTGCTAATTTACGCCATGCTTTTTGATTTAAATATAATCCATTATATTCTATTTCAGCAAATGCCAGTGTTGCTTCATTTTCAAGTAAAATAAGATCATTTAAATTTAAATCATTAATAATACGTTTTTGTTCATTCATTATAGGTATTAAATATTCTACATCTTTAGCTCCATATTCTATTTGATCTTTTGTATATGGTTCACCGCTATTCAATTTAGAAAAAGAGTCACGAGTATTTTTATTTAAATCTATATTTAAATAACGTTTAGTGGTATGTAATAAACTATAACCAGGTTTAACTTTACCACAATGAATAACACACTCTGCGAGCATTGTATCCCATACGTTTCTGAGCCTGATATTAAAATTTGAAAGTAAGAACTTATAATCAAATTTGATATTATGTCCTAACTTAAGGTGGAGTTCAGATTCTAATACCTCTTTCAGTGGGATTATACTCACATAGCGTGTATCTATTACATATTGATTAAATTCATCACCAATTTGTAACATTATTATTTTATCTTTGTTGTAATCTACACCTGAAGTTTCGGTGTCTATTGCAAAATGTGTTTGATTCTTACAATAATTGACTACATCATCTATTGATGCGGGTTTACAATTATTATCTAATAAGGAAATATTACCTACGAAATAAATCATTGATAACTCTATACAGCTGAATAAAAATTAGAAAAAATACCTTTAATAGAAGTATTTTTATTATTTGCTTGATTTAATCCTTTCAAGTTTTCATCAGGTACTAATTTTACTTTAAATTTTGATCCGCCATTAATATACTCTAATTTTTTAATAAAGCTTATAGAATAATCTCCAAGATTTCTAGATTCAAAATGAAGAAATACAATTTCTTGTCTTTGGTCTTCAGGTAATTCTGAAGGTTTAGGTAAATTACTAGGATCAACACCCTTTGGAAGCTTTGCCATTAATCCTTCAGTAACAAAACACATTACAGGTGATTCTGCTACTTTAACCATATCACATATAGTTCTAGCTGCTATCTCTTTTAGTTCTTGACTATCAAACAATTGTGGTGGTAGTGGCGCTATTTTATGATTAAAATTAAACGCTTTTAAAAATACTAATGGATTAATATCAGTATGCCCATTTTTACAATTTTCTAAATCTCTATATTCTTTCATAACAGCATTTATAACTCTTAACTTAAATTCATCATATTCTTTTTGTGTGATTTTTTGCATATTTTTCTATTATTATATAATTAAACTTCAGATTCAGAGTTGCTGTCTGAATCCATACTATCTCTTTGCTCTTTTGCATAATCTTGTAATTTTTGTGTAATCTCTTTTTCATGTCCTTTAAATTCTTTACGATATGTACCTAATACATGACTTTGCCAGATTTTTTCTCCTTTTAACTTTTGTTTTTGAAGAGCTTTAAGCATTTTTTGTCTTGCTTTATACTCATCATACGGTTCATCTTTAAGTCTGTATGGAGCACCTGAGAATTTAAATTCTTTTTCTACAGGTCTATTTTTTTCTTCTTTTTCCTTTGTCATGTATTTTAAGTATTTCTAATAAATATTCATTTGGATTATCATGAAAACTAGGATATATCCCTATAATCTTACATCTACCATAATCTGGTAAATTTATATAAGATCCTAAATCTATATTAGGACCACATACAAATTTAACACAACTAATATATTGCTCATTATTTTCTGTTTTAATACTTACAGAAACATCAGATACTTCACTAGAAATTTGAATTATAGAACTTTCATTAATTAATTTTAATATTCTTGTATCTCCACAAGAATTCTTTAAATTCCTTATCCTTTTATACATTGTTTTTTATTAAATCTCTTTTCCATTTCAATAGTTAATACTTTTCTAATAAAAGATTCATTCACTCTAAATCTATCTATTATAGCTCTATAACCATTATTCTCAGGATTATTAAAATAATATTTAACTATCTGATTCCCAACTTTTTTTAATTCTATTCGTGTTCTTTTAACTCTTTTCATTTTGCAATATTAAATAATATAATTTGAATTACCAAACAAATTATTAAGATTTTTAGATACTTTTTTAGCTTTAGCCTTTCTTATATTATAAGATTGGCCTCTTAATTCAGGATGTTCTTCCTGTAATTTACGTTTAGCACGTGTTGCGCTATCCCAACTAGTTAATTTACCTTTTCTAAGTAAAATAAGAGGATCTATATTTATATCTTTCTCACTTAATATATTATATTTATCTGTTTCATATTGCCAGATTACAGACATTAATATATTATTACTATCTCTAGTTTCAGGATATTGTATTAAATATACTCTTATTCTATCTTTTAAATTGATTCCTACTTTAGGCATAACCTAAGATTTCTTTTTGATGGGTTAATACTAATTCTTCTTTTTTATTTTTATTAGAAATTTGTATACCTTCAGGTTTAAGTCTGTATCCTATAATATTACCAGTTGCATTATTAATACTTTCAACCCTAATTCTCATACCTTTATGAAACCCATCATCAGATTTTACTTTAATGTAAGATTTAACTATTACTACATCTCCTATTTTTACAATTTTTTGCATATGTTTTCAGTTTTTTGGTTTATACTCTTTTTATATTTCTTTAAAATCTGTATTACTTCTGATAATACTGCTAGAAAAGCTATATTATCAAGCTCATCCATTTTAATAGAAAAGTGTTCCCACTTTTTTTCTTTTTCTCTATTATCTTCTATTTTACCTTGAATACTGTCTAAATTTCTAGCAAATTCATCAGGGGTGCCAGAACTTGTTAATAAATCTAACAAATCTCTTGGATTATTAGATTTAGTTTCCTTTTTCATTTGCTTTTTAATCTTAAGTTCAATTCTAGCATCTGCCAGGATACTATCTTCTTCTAATGCAAGCATAGCCATATCAGATAGCTTAGAAATATAGCCATCATATGCTTTTAATTTATCTCTGTACTCTGTTAGTACATCTATTACCTTTTCAAAATTTATGAATTTATCATTTTCTTTATTACTCATAATACTGTGGATTATTTAATTATAATTATTTACTTAATATTAATGCTTTATTAGCATAATAGTTTTCAGATTTTTCAAGAGAATTCCTTAAAGAATCTGATTTAATCGTTGAAAACGACTTTCTTTGATATATATCTACATAAGATGCTTCATTATATAAACATTTACCTACTTTATTAAATGTATATTTAAGACCATCTTCACTATAACCTACATTTAGTATTCTATGTGTTTTCCTATCTCTAAGACAATATAGTTTAATATTAAAAATCTTCTTTTCCATTTTTCATTTCTTCTTTAAATGTATCTATTTTTAATACTGGTGATTCACCTTTTGCAAATCTCTTTGCCATTGTATCTATTCTATCTTGTGTCCTTCCATCATCATAATCATTTTGAATTAAAAAATCCATTACACCAAATATACTGCCTAATAAAAATAGTTCATTAGCATCTATTATATTCATTTTTTCTATAACTTCCTCAATTAACTTACTTTTAGAACCATATAATCCTGAACTAGGTTTAAATCCTAATTGTTGAAGTGTTTGTTTCATTTCTTTCATTCTCTTTTTTGGTACTCCAATGCTATCACCAAAACTTTCTGCATCGTGGTCAAATTGTATTTTCATTTTTCTTGGGTTTAAATATATTAAAATTAGTTGAATTATCCTAATATAAAGTATAAAAAAATGAACAAAAAAGAAACTAAACAAAGAATTAACCTTGTTTAATCTCTTTTTTACTCATAATTAACACTTTATGGGCTTATCTACTATGAAGTCGTTTCGGGTTGTGCTACTTTAATTTCAGGTGCATCTTCAGTATCTACATCAGAATCAGGAGTATAATCATCACTATCTGATATAATCTCGTGACCATTTTGACGGAATGCCGTCTCAATATTTTCTCCTTTTAACACTACACAAGAGTAAATGTCTACTTCATTCTCTCCTATTTCATATGTCTCTACTTTTCTTGTAATAAAATCGCCAGGTATTAATTTACCTACAAATTTCTTCATCTTTTCTGGTCTACCCGCACGCCAGATAGGGTCACCATTTGAGTTTGTAGTTTGTGCTACCATTCTTGTCTTTTCAGGTGCTAGTGGATTAGTAGGATCAGCAAATACAGCCATATAATACTTACGACCATCTTCTGATATATTTAATTTACCATCTATACCATTTACATCATCTACTCTAGCCTTATCAGGATTGTTAGATAATCTTAGGTCTTCTAATAATATTTGAGAACCGTCTTTAATAAAATTTGTGTTTTCTGCCATTTTTCTTTTCTTTTTTGATTAATACTATTTTAGTTGTGTTATTGACTGTTTGTACCAGATACAATCTACAGTCTAAGATTGTTATTTCTTAACCAGTCTCTGTTACCGAGTGTGGTGCCTGGCTAGAGACATTTATCCACTTTGTATCCAAAGAGTTTACGCCATTACAGAGCTATCTTTAGTTTACTTTTACAACCCACAGTCTATAAGGGTTGTTTTATTTTGTTGCTAACTTGTTTTAAATGATTCTATTACTTGTATAATAGCAAAATATGTTATTACACCTATTGTAAGAGCTCCTATAACTCCTGTTAAACAATTTAATAGTGTTTCATTCCAAAAGTTTAGGAGTAATCCTGTAAGTGTAAATACACAAGTACAAAAGAGTGCTACTAATATTGTTAATACAATTGATTTAAGAATTGTTTTCATATCTTTATATTTTAAGGTTAATTAAAGTTCATTAATTCTCATTATGTATGTAAAGACTACCGCACATATCATAAAGAACACTGAATAGATTAAACAAAAGTTTAATTGAAATGAATTTGGTTCAGACATTTCTAATCCTAAATATAGTAACAACATTGATTGTATTATAGATAGAACAATGGCTATTTTATACTTTAACATTGATTTAGTTTTTAAGGTTAATAAATAGAATTATAGTTACCAAGACACGAAACAGACTGAAATTATCAGCCTGAATCGCAATACTTGTTATAGTTTGTCTTGGCTTCCACTCATCCACAGTGTAAAGGATTTAATCCTTAAATATGTCTATAGAATTTAGTTCATCAGATGTTATTAGTCCATTATCTAAGGAATATTTTGCAAATCTCTGATATTCTATCCATCCACAAGTATTTAACATATCTAATAATATGTCTTTAATGTCTTGTGATTTTATTAGAATTCTAAATAATGATGTTTCATGTGGATTAAGTGCATTACACTTGCTTTTTTGTATACTTCCAGCTGAAATATCTTTTCTCATTGGAAAGGGTCTTTTTGCGCCAGATCCCAGTCAAATGTTTCCACGTCTGTTGCTGTTTCATTATCTAGATGTAGTTTTAACTGATTTATTTGTGTTACTGTCTTTTCGCCAGATTTAACAGATTTACACTCAGATTCTAATTGTACAGCCTTGAGCTCTCTTGCCTTAAGCATTGCCAGTCTTTTAAGGTTAGTAAGTGTAGCACCCAATATCGGATAAAAATCGTTCTTTATTGCATTAAAAGATATTCTTTTCTCTATCTTATAATAACATCTAACTGATTTGTTACGATGTATTCTCTTAATATCTGCATTCATACTACAAGATATTCCATCTTCTTTTATAATCTTATTAGAACGAGAACAAGTTAATGCATAATCATATACTTTATTAGGTATTGCGATTGTGTAACCGCATAAAATTGATGCATTGTCAAATTGTATATCTACTCCTTGACTTTTAAATTGTATTAGTGGCACATTTACAGGCCATAATTCCATGATTTCGTTAGACATTCTTGTCATACTTTATAATTGATTGGTTAATATCTTAATTAAAATATGCCATAAGGCAGAGCAGTTCTTCGGCGTGCTCAGGCACTTCGTCATATTGGTTCGGCTAAGGGAAATTTAGCATTCTACAAGCCTAGTTGTTATCAGTTATTACTACTATCAATGTTCCCAGCAAAGATGTAACTAATATTGGCTAATTATTACCAACGCATTGGTTCATAGCCTGTTCATAAATAAGCACTCAACCAGTATCAAATCTAAACAAGCACAAAACAAGTATTACGACAAGGGTAAGAAAACTTGTTCAAACTTGACACTGATAGGATGAGTACTTTATTACTACATTTACATTACATAACAGATTACGACTTAGTTCGACATTACTTTCCCTATACTTGATAGTAAATGTAGAACTACTAATAGTTTTATGGCAACAGATTGACCTGGCACTCAACCTAGATGAGCCTTTTTGGTCTAAATTCGTTACGATACACTCTGTGGTCCGTTGGATATTGGGATGAATGTGGATACATTAAGTCAACGAATGTGCTATACTATGTTAATGTAGTAAGTTTATTGATGTTGATGTTTATGGTCATTTTGAGGGCTTTGACTATACCCTGCTTCACTTGGACACACAAATATCAAGCATAGTCTAACAAGGGCGTATTATTTTGTTGCTAAGTGGTGTGAACTTGTATTAAACTAAGCCTGACTTGACTAGAATTTAGTTCAATTAGACCAGACAAGTCCAGTCCAGTAGTAGAATTGAGTGGACTAGTCCTTAAATGGATTATACTGGTCCAGACTGGACTTTAAAAAAGGAAGGAGGACCGAAATCCTCCAACCTGTTGTCGATGAGGTGTCTCCAGGAAACTACTCTTCCCTTGCCGTTACCCTCACCTTCTCTCCTACCTCAAGACTGTTGAGATCCTCAGTAGACCCATAAAGAGTGTAGCATTCCCCATCAGAGAAATCCTTCACATCCTTAGGACAGTCCTGAGACAGAACGACCTTGGTATAGTTGCGACCATCACTGGCCTCAAACATACTAGGAGAGTCAGCTCTTGTGTTGTCTTTATCAACAAAGAACTGAATAGGTGCTATGATATAACCCATAAAGCTTATATTTTAGCGGCCCAAATACTAAATCTCTCACTGAGTTGTGAGTGTGATTTTTAGTGTAGGGGGGGCTTTCCCTACCACTTTTGGACAGGGGAGGTTTATTATGTGTGGCATACGATCTCGAATATTTTTTTATTTTTTTTATTTTTATTTTTTTTATAACTTATTTTATTGTATAT
>Ga0098061_1000638_pt1 | contig 16887 bp, 9 predicted proteins | sample 22_taG_FD_92579 | JGI IMG/M metagenome (GOLD analysis project Ga0098061, IMG submission 92579) | Marine viral communities from the Subarctic Pacific Ocean - 22_ETSP_OMZ_AT15343 metaG | ecosystem: Environmental > Aquatic > Marine > Oceanic | place: Subarctic Pacific Ocean | collected 2015-01-20
CTGTATGTTCAAGCTCACGTTAAACACGATCTAGAACAAGAGCTAGAAATTCACAGACTTTTAGAATATATATCACATTTAGAAAAGCAAACATCTACTTATTATCAGAAGATTAAAGAACTTGAAAAAGAGAGGTATATTTGTACACCACCATGAATCATAAAAAGTGGAAAAAATATTTAACAGAAGAGAAAATTGCTACTGCTACCGATACTCTTATTTTTAAGGAAATCCCAAAAAAGCTGGGTCTAAAAATTGGGATGAAAATTTATATTAAAGACGACGAAGAACAAAAAGAATATTATGTTTTTAGCTTAGATCGCGGACCGGGCATGATTGGAGTATGTCTCGCTGCTGAGTGGGATGCAAAGCGAATGAAACCAACAGAGGATGCGGAAACGCGGTCTATATCTTATTTACAGGTAGTTAAGCCAGAAGCAATTAAAGAAAAAGATATTATTGTGGGCTCTAAAAAATTAAAAGAAGAGGTAAATAATATTTATTACGATATTTTAAATTTTTAAAATGAGTATAACTTTTCAAATACATCCGGGCGACCCTTTTGAATTTTCCTCTAAAGAACACCTCAATTCTAAAATTTGGATTGGCAACGTGTTGCGCCCCTTAATCCGTCATAAATTAATTGAAAGCTCCAAAAAATTCATTGAGTATTTAGATATTGTGCCCAATGCAGCAATAACAGATATTCAATTTACTGGCAGCTTAGCGAACTTTAATTATACTGACTATAGCGATATTGATTTACATATTTTAGTTGATTTAGGTAAAATTGGTGATAACGAAGAGTGGATACAAATGATTCTAAAAGGTAAAAGGGCGGCATGGAATAATAGACATGACATTAGAATAAAGGGATATGAAGTAGAGTTCTATGCACAAGACTCTAAAGAGGTGCACGCCTCAACAGGTGTTTATAGCATATTAAAAAACAAGTGGGTAAAGACTCCATCGCGTGTTGACTTTAAGCTTGATAAAAAACAAATTATGACAAAAGTAATTTCGTTTCAAGATAGATTTTATAGCGCCATGAAAGAAGAGCTTTCAGAGAGGCTTTTGCAATTAAAGAGTTTAAAACAAAAAATTCTTGTTATGAGAAGGTCGGGCCTAAAAAGGGGCGGTGAATATTCTAATGAAAATTTAACCTTTAAAGTTTTAAGAAGGCTCGGCTTTATTTATAGAGTAAATAAAGAGATCAATAAAGCAGTTGATGCCGAACTAAGTTTAAATGGCACCTAAAACAATAGAAAAACACATATAAAAAGACTATTTACTTAGAGGTGCACTCTCGTGAAAATTAAATTAGAAGATATAATAAAAGAAACTCTCAAAGAAATGCTGGGCGCGTCGATGGGCGCGAGGCAAAGCGGCGGTAGTTTTGTTGGAAGAAATATGTATAAGGGGCCTGACATGCAGAAGGCCGACGCACGGCCCCCTCCCGGTGCCGGCGGCATGCCACCTGAAGAATCACATTCAGAGGATATAACTCCAGAACCAAGAGCAAGGCTTTCTGATATTGTGTCTTATAAAAAATGTTATTCAAATCTTATGGGAAGGCCAAGGAATGCATTGGTTAAAACAATAAATGAGCTTTTAGAGGAGGCACATGCAGAAGATTCTCAATCCTGCGCTCAAGCAATTGCAGACTATTTAAACGATCATGAAGGTGCAGGAAGCAAAATAGCATGAAATCAATCCACGATCCAACATATTACAAAAAAATGTGGAAGCGCGATACCAAGGCCATAAGAGACCTTACGGGACATGGTCGTGGAAGAGTTTCATTTCGAATTCCGGGTGTTAAGAAAAAAAGAAAATATAAGAAAAAGGGCAATCCCTACAAGTTAAACCCCTCAAAAAGACGCGGTGCAAGCAACTTAAGCGCTCCACCCGGTGCGATGGAAGAGGCCGATGTTTTAAAAGAGGCTGGTACTGATAACAATAAATTTGCCGCTTTATTAAATCAAGCAGAGGCGGGAAGTACCTTAATTGTTGTAACAAAAGAGGATATATGTTCTCCCGGTAAATGCGGCGGCACATGGGCTCAAACACTATTTTCTAAAGGGCATCAATATGGAGCCAAAATTATAAATAACAACAAGATAGAAATTCAAAGAAATGTTATTGTGGTGGGGGACGAAAACCCAAATGTGAAAGTAACAAAAATTAAAGAAAAGAGTGACATTGTAGCAGCACTATCAAAAGGTGGCGAAATTTGTAATATACTTGATTGTAATGCGTCTAAAGCCACTATTGTGAGAGGGGGAGTTTCTGAAGGGCCCGATTCGATTAATGCTTGGTTACATAAAGAGCCAAAACCCGGGTCTTCAGCCCCCCGAGCAAGACAGCCAAGTGCTGCTGTTCCTGTTCCGGGCGCCAAAGGGCCTACAAAAATTAGAGTGCAGCGGGGGCCGGGTGAGACCGGAGAGGGTAAAAGATATCTTCGTGGCAAATATGATAAATTAATCGTCGCATTGGGAAATTATGCAGAAGAGATGGGCGTGCAGCCATTAGTAACCGCCACTCCGCTTCCTGGCGTAGGTCTTGAAAAAAGGATATATGGTGATTTGGGAGCAATTATAGAACTGGATGCAACGGGCCCCGGAATAGGAGTCACCGCGTCTCCAAAATCTATTAGTAACAGTGCGCTGGTAAAATTATTAATGCAGGTTGAAGATCCCACCGTTAGAGAATATGCTAAGAAATTTAAAGAACTGGGTGACTCGGCGCCCGGGCGAGCAATTTTGGGTGTAGAAATGCATGGATTTTTGCCAGTGCCAATGGTCGGCTTGGGCGCTGGAAAAGAAGATAAAGCAAAGCTCCAGAGGTTTATTAAAAAAGTAGCCGGCGAAGATGAAGTCGATGGAAATGTATTACAAGCATGGTTTGAGGATGCGACTGGTGATTTTGAAACTGAATTGGGCGACATCAACTCCTTGCTAAAAATAATGGGTATTGACGTGCCGGCCGGCATGGCTAAAGTGTGGATTACTGCATTGCCGGCCGAATTTCGCAAAGAGGTTCAATTTCGATCTTCAATGTTGGCTTTATTTTCAACAGTGATGGCGACTCGTGGGGTAAAAAATGCCGATTTGCTTCTTAACTTTTTTGGTATAGAAATGAAAAAGCTTGAAAAAGTAACAGACAAGGTTAAGAAAGCCCGCAAATTAACAAATATAATTAAAGATTTACAAGCTTCGGTTGGCACTTCTTTTATGTTTGGAGATAGTCAGGCTAAGTTGTCTTATGGAAAAGCCGTACAAAAGAAATTGGGAGTTCCAAATGCGAATAGAGTGGGGATGGGTAGTGCGCAAATTTTTTGGTTCCTTCGGGATCCTCTTGCTGGTGTAATAAAAAAGAAAATTCAAAAAATTAATCCCAATCTAATTTTTATTATCCTTGGTGGTAATGGCCCAGTCGATCGTGGCTTGCCAAGCAAATTGATAGAAAAGGTGATGAAATATCATCCAGAGCCAGAAAAACTTAAAATTGTTTGGAGTGGGCCCGGGCCAGTGATCGCAAACGAAAAGGGAATTAGTCGAGCCCTGTGGAAGGTTATCGAAAACCACTCCGGAAAAAAATGTGCAGGAAGCCCCGCGGCATGCCGCGAGGGTTTAGATATTTGGAATAAGAAACGACAAAAGAAAAATGAGGTCATAAAAGCCGATTTGGCTCGTTATAAAAATGTTACGTTTGTTGATATGTTTGATGTTGCAGAAAGTGTGGGTTGGAAAGATGGCGAGAAGGTTGGTGAAGGTTGGCACATTCGTGAGCCGTGGGCAACAAGATTTGTGGAGCGAGGCATTTTTGGAGGGCCGGCCGCTCTTGTTGCCCCAGAACAAATTAAGAAAAAAGTCTCGGTAACTTCACTTACCGGGGGTGTAGTAGAGGCAATTCAGAAAAGCTTAACTGGCCAACAAAGAGAAAATGCTACCATTATTGAAAACATATTTACGGAGGCGGGTTATTCTAAAAATGTTGTTGCTGCAGCAATTGCGAATTCGTGGGGTGAAGGTGGAATAAATCAATATGCAATTGGTGATGGGGGCAGCGCAGTGGGTCTTTTTGGCCTCCACAGAGGTTTGGGTCCAACTCGGACATATCATGGCCTTAATTGGGAAATGACTGGAAGGACAAGAAAAGAATTTCGAGAGCTTTGTCATGAGAATGGCATCACAAATATAAACTGGAGGGCCATGGGTGAATTACATAAGCTTGGAAAATTGGTACCTTTTGCCAAGAAACGTCTCGCCGATGGTGATTGGCGTTTTGATCCCGTAAGAAATACGCGGAAAATACTTGAAGATGGCGGCATGAACATCGTCAAAAGAGAGGATGCCGCCGGAAAGAGTATTAAACATCTAACATATGTGTTTGTTAAAAAAGTTGAAAGGGCGGGTATTCCCCATGCGGTAAAAAGACAGAAATGGGCCGCTGGCGCTTGGCCCGGGGTTGTGAGGTTTGGTTAATGCATAAAATTATAAACAAATCAGATTTAGACTTAGTTCCTCATCAAAAAATGATTGATGAGTTCTTGCCCCACACACAACAAGAGCTTGGTTATGATAGACCGATAACGATTATTTTTATTTCTGATAAAGCTAATATGGCTAAATCGCTAGGAAAAACCGGCTTTTATGACCCAACCTCCGATACGGTTGGTTTATACACGGATGGTAGACATATTAAAGATATTTTACGGTCACTGTCTCATGAACTTGTTCACCACACGCAGAACTGTGCAGGGCGCTTTTCCGCGGACGAACACACAACAGAATTGGGATATGCCCAAAAGAACCCCCACTTAAGAGAAATGGAACGCCAAGCCTATGAAGAAGGAAATATGCTTTTTCGTGATTGGGAAGATAATTATAAAAGAGAAAAAACTATTAAATTGAGGATTGTTTAGTGTCTTGTCCAAACTGTAAAAAAATTACACCTTTAAAGAGTGGCGATAAAATTCGCTTTTCTGGGCAATTAATGTTAGAACAACAAACTTCAAATATATCAGAAGAGGCAAAGTTGGTTTTGATTATTGTAAAAGACGCGATTGAAATAAAATATGGCAAAAAAATCAAAGATATGATTTTAACAAATCATAAGCTTCTTTGGGAAGACTTTAAGAAAGACCCAAAAAACCAAACAAAGTCTAACCCTGCTATGGCCATGGGCAAAAAATTATATAATACAATTGTTAACGACAAGGTTTTATATTTAGATGTGATAATGGAATATAAAAACCGCGGTTTGGCAGGCACCCCAGAATGGGAAAAAATTCTATTGGAACCATTTATAGTTAAATTAGTTTTAGAATGCATCAAAGCCCATGCAAAAACGACTTCTCTTATGGTTGGGCCTGCTGGCGTACCGGGAGAAACAGTACTTGCGTTGGCCAAACAATATAATAAGCTTGGTGAAAAATATAACAAAGCTTTAAAAAAAGCCCAAAGCTCTAAAGGGGCCAAATTGGGAGTTCGGAAGCCACCCACCGATCGATACGATCCTGCGCCATGGCTTGGAGCCGGCGGCAAACTACAGGAAAATAAAGAGTCTGTTGGTAAAAATTTACAATTACAAATTTTAAAAGAACAGCCCATACCTCGTGTTTCTACGCCAGGGCCTATTCTGTCGCGCTCACTGGCCAGAAAACCCGGTTTTCGCGGAGACCCGCCCGGTTCTGAAACTGTATATAATGTTGTGCGAGCAATTATTCGGTCGGTTCGTGGAGATGCGCCAGAGCCCATTGAAAGCGACAAGTGTAAAGAATATGATAAAAATTGGGCTATTGTTCCTGCGGCGCGCCGGCCCGATGGCGCCAAAAGAAGTGGTGTGCTGTGTTGCCCAAAGGGTGATTATAAAATAGGATTCGGTGCCGCGGGTGATAAATGTTATCCCAATGATGAAGGACAATGGAAAAGGTGTTATAGCAAAAATAAGTTTGGCCAACGCGCGTGGAATAATAAATGTGGAAGTTCAAAACGCTTACACACACCATTTGAATTAGGTTTTCAAATTCAAGAAGGGCTAAACGATAGGTTAGCCTTGCACCTTATGCTGGATATAATTGGATTTGTTGAGCCCTTTGGCGTTGCTGATATGTTAAATGCCTTAATGTATTTAGAAGAAGACGAAATGTTTTTAGCAGGCGTTTCTGTGATTGCTGCTTTAATACCTTATTGGGGAGATGTCGGGAAGGTCTTCAAATTTGTTAAGAATGGTCCGAAAATGGCTGCCGAAGAAATTGCGACACATTTAGTTCGCAATCCAACTAGCCATAAAAAACTAGTAGATGGGCTTAAAGCAACTCTTGGAAGCGATTTGGTCCAAAAGAGTCCCCACATTAAAAGACGATTGTCAGAGATAATTACAGCATTTTCTCTTAAAAACGCAGATGCAATTGCCGCTATATTTAAAAAGGCGCCGAGTTCTTTAGTTAAGCCCGGCCGGCGCTTACAAGGCGTCTCAGATTTTGCTTGGAAGTTTATTGTCCGTCAGATAGAGAGAGGGGCAACAAAGCGGATGATAGCAATTCAAATTTTGTTCTTTCTTGGTGCTTTTCATACAAACGCCGGCCTTTCAGTAATTTTCTCTTCATTTAGTGCTGTATCTGAGGTTATTCAGTGGATTACGGGCATTACTACCAGACAAGAAGCAGATCTTGTACTCGCCAAGTTTGAATATCCGTGCGCTGATCATACTGCAAGGCCGGGGACGCCGCAATGTGAGCCTCAATCCGAAGCAAAAAAAATACTTGCCAAGCAAATAAGAAATGCCTTTAAGCGCGTGGAGACAAGCGCTGCAGCCGGAACGAAAGTAAAACTTGTAAGAGAAAGTAAGCGCAAAAATATTTATATTACAGAAGCTGGTGGCAAAAAAGCGGCGGCAAGGGCGGCGGCAAAGGCCACTGCAGAGGTTCTTGAAGTCCTCCCAAAAAAGGCATTGGATGATATTGAGAAAGAATATTTGAAGATAGCTACTAAAAATTTCGAAGGTATACGGGCGGACAAAGTAATGCGGGCGGCGCCTGAAGGCACCGGGGCCCACGGCATGTATAGAACGGCCGAAGAGGTGGCGGCGCCTGTGTTTCAAAAGATTGCAAGGAATGTGGTTAAAAATATAGACGAGCAATTGGAGAATATTGCCAAGAGGCGCGCGGCCATTGGTGAAAGGGCGGCCATGGCCAAGAGAGAACTGGCTGGGTTGGAGGCGGGCACCCCATCATCAGGCATCGGGAAATTTGCGTCCGAGGCCGAAAAGAACGCCGCGGTCGGCGCGAAGCAAGCGGAGATGGCGCCGTTGATGAACCAGAAAAGAGCGCTTGATGATGTTTTTGAAGATTTGACCAAGAAAAGAAAGACAGTGGTTGAAGAATATGGATTAGAAACAAGGGCAACAAAAATGGCAGCGCAGGCTGTTAAAATTGTTGGTCGCATTGAAAAAACAAAGATTTGGAGGTTCTGGGGCAGATGGGTGGCCCTGTCCGCCGGCTGTTATTCGGCCGGCATCGCCGGTTCGGCCGCGGCAATAACGGTTGGAATGGTTAACTTTGTAAAATATTTAGGATTTTCAATAGTCGGTCAAGGCCTGATGATGGCCGGCGCCTATGTCACATTTAGGGGGATTTCGAATTTTTTTACACACAGGCTTGCCCACGAGGTTAGCGTGATGAACGAAAAACGCAAGGCTGGTCTTGCGCCCGGGAAGTGGGCAACAATTTGGAAAAAATATTTAACTTCAAAGGAGGGCTGGAAGACAATGGGCAAATACGCTTTTGCATTCAAAGTTTGTTCGGCGGCCTTTGCCGCGGCGGTGTCAAGATCTATTGATGTGTCCTCTGGTCCACTTATAGACCAATATAATGTTTACGTCGAAAATCGAGAATGGTATCCGGATGACGAAGATGCAAAGAAATTTGCACAGGCCGCGGCGCATAAACGTAAAAACATGTCGTTTGAATTTTGGATTATGGCGATGGCGCCCCTTTCAACAGTCGTTGCCAATCTCCCATCATCGTGGAGGCATCTACTTGACAGTAGCGGAAAGAATTGGCTGAAAAATCTAGAGGGCTCAACTTATAGATATTTCACTGATAATATTACTATTGCTCAAATCGGAGCGTTGATGTTTGCAACAACCAGCGATATTGTCGCGGCAGCATGGCATGAAGAAGAGAATGCGGGCAAACAAGCTGCTTTGGCAACACAAGCGTTTAATGCTGCTCGGCGTAGTTTTATTGTAGAACAACTAGTACAGATGATACCTCATGAAGTGACTGCGTTTTTTGAAGGGTTGTCACAACATTATGATAACTGGTATAAACAAAATGAAACAATAATTAACAATGAGGGGGTAGGCGTGGTCATTACTTGTCAATTATTTCCCAATACGCGGAACCCTATGTCAAGATATATATTAGAACAAATCAGTAATCAGGCTTATAATATTATAGACAACGAAGCTGGAAGAAATGCGTTTTTAGACACTTTACTTGGTAAGGGCAAAGGCAACCAAAAAGCCAGAGAGGCAGCTTTTGAATGGCTTAAATACGCGGCAACGGTTACAGCTAATGCCGAAAACCATGAAAAGATATGTAAGCGCTTGGCGCAGACCATTAAAAGAGCAAAAGCTGGAAAAGCGGCGACGAAGCCGTTTTATAAAGGACCAGTAGAGCAGCCAAATATTGAAAAGGGTAAAACAGTGAGACCAAGGATATTCAAAGGGCCGGTCGCAACGGCGCGAAAGGACAACTAACATGAAAGAACAAAAAGAAAAATTGCTTTTAGAAGATGTGGCTGATGATTCTAAAAAGAATGAAGAAAACTGCAGGAATACATGCGACCGTAAGAGGATGCATCAATGTAAAGAAACTTCCGAGCAGACCGAAGACGACGCGGCTGTGTGGGAATGTCTTGAAACAATATATACGATGCCTTATTGCATAGGTGGGGGCAAAGAATTAAGTAAATGCGCGCCGCTGGGTAGAAACGGCACTTGGATACAATACTTTAAAAGCGCGCGCAGGTGCAACAACCCGGTGGGCAATTTTTGTTTTGACAAGGTCGTAGAAAAGGTAGAAGAAATAGTACAGGCCGATTTGGGTGATACTTCTTTGAAAGAGTTAATAGCCGGGCTTCCTAAGTTACCAACAAAGTCTCAACAGCCGCACAAAGAAAACCATGGTCCTATATCTAGACAGGGTTGGACCGAAAATCTGGGCCTTAGCAAAAAAACCAATAGGGGCTCGCTCCAGTGGAAATATATAGAAAAGCCATTACAAGAGTGGTTTTTTAGGGAATTTGACGGTGCTAGACTTTATAATTTAAAAAAGGGCATGAAGTTCGCCAACGCTAGTAGTAAAAGAAAGATCGCCAAGGATCCGGATTTACAATCTTTGTGGGATTGGGTAAATGCTGGAAGAAATAAAAGCAAGTATAAAATAAAAGACGAGACGAGTATTAATGAAGTCGTTAAAAACTGGAGATCTTCAGTTGCTGCAGGAATGGCAGGCACAGAGGTCGAGGGTGCAAAGAACACAAACGCACTCCAGACGCTCTGGGGCAAGAATCCCGGCGATACAGATTTAAAGAAGCAGATCTGGAATGTGCTCACCACACAAGGCAATCCAAAGAGTTGCTGTCCCGAGATGAATTACCGGGCGGCCGGCTGTAAAACGAAGCCTGCCGGGGAGAAAGTATTAGAATTTTTGTCGGCGGCCTTGTATGAGGCGCTTAAAAGCCCAAAAGCCCAAGATCTTATTCGGACCAACTGCGCGCTGAGCGTTGGCAAGCCGCTCGGCAGTTTTAAAAAAGCCCCGGCCACCGGTGACGAGGATTACGTCGCGCCATGCAAAATCGAGATATCTTGGAATGATATACTGAGTCTTGACGATAATACACATGTGCGTAATATGTTCAATCAGTGGAACAAGTGGGGCTGTAAATTTAAGACCGTTAAGAAACTAAAGATGAGGCTGCACGATCTTGGTTTCAAAGAAGTAACTCAGGACGACCCCTCGACTGTTATACTTCTTAATGTGCCCATGCCGGTGGATAAGCTTATAAATGGTCCAATCTCTTGTAGCAGTAAGGACGTGTTGCTCTGTAATAACGGCGAGGGGCATGATTTAGAGCTTAAGCACACAAAGGCTAAGCCCCGGCCAGCCGCGCGGCGTAGAGGTCCACGAATTAAAAAGACGACGGGGCGAGTGCAATATGTTGACACTTTAGAGGCGTCCAGGCTTGGAGTTGTCAAGGTGCCCCAAGCAACCATGTACGGCTATAAGCGTAGAAACAAAACTGACGCTCTAAGAGCGGCCTTTAGGGAATTTACGGCATATGGAAATAAAAGCGGCAATGATGGCTTCTTTGGGTCTAAAAGCTATATATATTTAATAAAAATATTGGAGGATATTTCCAAGGAAGCGGGCACTGACATAAAAAGAGCACAAGGTGTGAAACAAGAACACCGAACTGAGCGGGTTCGCAATAAATTGCTTGAAAAATTTAATTTGGCTCTCAACGAACAAGAGGCTCCGCTACCAGCGGTGGCTTTTAAAAAACAGGTTGACAATTTGTTGGACGCTTTAGGAAAAGCAAACAGGAAAAAAGTTCCACTCGCGCTTCTGCAGCATGCTGAAAAGATTATTTCTTATGTTAATTTGAAGACGGACGAGGATGGCGAAATTGATTTTAAAGATATTGGACCGGTGGAAACCGGGCCCGGCACTGGTGGCGCAGCACTCGCTGGTGGCGCAGGCGAGGCGAAGGCAGAGCAAGCCGATGTTCGCAAAGCGACAAGAGCAATTGCTAAAGCAATTCCAGATGAGTTAACAAAATGTATGCCTGTTGGTTCTGCTGGTGAAAAAGTTGCCGGCAGTCCTTGGTATATTCCCTTTAATTCTTTCCCAAGAGTAAAAATAGCGCTATTAAATGGAAAGACGGCTGAGTTTGATTTCAAGGGCTTCTTGAAGTATCTTGATGTCTTACAAAGAGGGCCCAATACAACTGCAGTTTTCGGAGGTAGGATGCAAAAGCCATACCCTCGTTTGATTTCTATATGGGGCGGTAAAGCTGGTCAATCAAGAGGTGGAGCGTTGTGTCTGGGAAATCTTTTTGCCACGGTTAATGCGGCTTTTCGGTCGATTACGCCCAACGATTTAAAGAGCCTACCACTTAATCTTAAGGAACAGGTGGCCGGCGAGATTACTGCAGATGACCAAAAAGTCATTGCTCGGGCTACAGCAACCATCAACAGCATCGTTGGGGCAATTAATCTATATAAGCAGAAGATAGCTGGGATAAACAGGGCCGTTGGTGCTGCCTTCTACGGCGGCAATCCCAAGGCTGCCGCTCTAGTGGCGAGCCGAGGGGTGCCAGATGACGTGGGCGTCGAGAAGAAGGTCGATGACGATAACGTGGCCGACGACGTAGACGACGAGGATCCAAATCCGAATCGATGTAATAAAGACGAGGATTGTAAAAAGACAAAGGGGGAAGGGTCGAAATGTACACGCGCCACCGACATGCCGAATAGCGGATGGTGCATGAGCAAAGAAGAATTAGAAAAAGCTGCTGCGTATGAGGCGCTGGCAGAAAAACCTGCTCCCACGGGGAACGAACTTGGTTCTAAAAATAATCCGTTTAAATACCCTGATAAAGAGCCATGGCAGCGATATATGAGGACTAATCCAAAATCAAAAATTTATATGCTCGACACGGGCATCCTCTCTCTGATCACCGTGGGGCACGGGCGCATGGTGAGTAGTAAACGCTTCAGAAAATCGACGGGCGGCCAGAAACCGCAGCCGGCGGATGAAAGAAAGAATCCAGACGTTCTGGACTTTCAAAAAACATATCGGGCTTGGGCTAACCACTCTTCGTTCAAACGCAAACATCAGGTCTGGGGTGAGGATCTCGGTGTATTTGACAAAGCAACAAAGCGGAAACTGGAAGATATAAAAAAACACGTTGACCAGTCGGGTTCCGCCGAAGCGAAGGAGTATGACAAAAGCTTTGAGGGGGCCATCGCGGCGGACTTGGGTGACCCATCATTAAAAAATATTAAAAAATATACAGCGGTTTTAAAAAGTGCTATTACCAAGGCATCGGCTCCCGCAAGGGCGCGGACGGCGGTGGCGAACAGGCCAGTAGTAAAACCGCGCGCGCCTGCGGGAACAAGTGGCGCGCCGAGGACTACGAGATATAAGTTTAATCCGAACGACCTTCCGGCAGATAAGAGGAGAGCTTATGACGACGAGATCAAAGCGGTGCCGGCGAACTGTCAGGCACAGAAGGCGATGGCGTATGCGGCGTGTGTCGGGACAAGTACTGGCCGGATTAAAATGAGATACGCGCCGATCGCGATGGCTGCGAAAAGGGCTGCGGACGCGACGACAAAAGAATCCAAAACACCCAAACAGAAAAGGCTGGAAGAAATAGCTGATAAAACATGGAAAAAACTTTTAAATGACTGATCATATTTTAAGCGCAACAAAAAAATGTGTTCCGGACATATCTGGCCGCTTCTTCGATAGTGGCGGCTTGAATGGCCCTTATACTTCTTTTGAAGAGGATTACTTTATTATTAGAGAGGTGAGCACGCCTGCGGGTGCCCAATTTTTAAATATGGTCATGACCTCTTGGGATGTACGCGATTTTGGTGTTACCACCCCTGCAACAACAACCTATGATTACATCGATGTTTTTACAAGTACAACAGGTTTTCCAAATTCGTGGACTTGGTATTCTAGAATAGGGGGGATCATACACAATAGCGCCACTTTTGGCGCCGGCGATCCGTTTTTTATAATATTGGGTGCCAATCCTGCATACGTTAAATTTTGTTTTAAGTCAAGGGCCGGCCAAAATTTTGGTTTTTCGGGGTGGGAAATTAATTATACAACGGCACCGGCTCTTGTTGGCGCAAATTTAGCGACAGGCGAATCTATCACACACTATAATGATATTTTAAACATTCAAGAAAATTGTTTAGATAATATTCTTGCTGGAACAAGCCAAAATTTTGGCGGTATATACAATCAAACATATTTTAATGAAGCTGACCCCGGGACTTCACATTGGGATTATATTCCAAAAGGTCAATTTGATAATGAAACTCATAATTTAGAACAAAATTATATTCAATTTGCTGTTGACCCGGTACTAGCAACAAGGCCACCGGGTGCCCCCTTTTCTTATGTGGCAGAAGATCAACACAAAATTGGACAATTGGGCACCGTAAGATTGGATACACGAGGCGACACGGAGTTTATTGAATGAAAATTGAAACTTATAATTCACTTATTGTTCTTATTGAGAACATGGTCCGCAAACAACTTCTTAATGAAGGTGGTGGTGGTGGTCATATGGATCACCCATATGAGTTGGGTGCTGTAAAAATTGAGCCGGGGCAGGCTCCAGAAATAGAATATGTTATCAAAAACGGCCCAGAACTTTTAAAATTGTTTGAAGACCTTAAAAAATCCCTTGAAAGCCCATCGGATCCTATTGTGCCCGGGCTTAAAGTTGATGGGGTAAATACTAGTATTAGACTTATTGACAGTAAAAGCGATTTTAGTGTTGAAGGAAAAACATTTGTACTTGATAGAGGTAGTCAAGAGGAATTAGATAAAAAAGGCGTCACAATGGAAGACGCGGTGATGCGATTTCCAGATAAGGTTACATTAAAAGATGAAGATGGAAAAACATGGAACACGACGGAAAAAAGAGTTCTGACGGTTGGAAACGAAAAATTTGTTTGGTTAAAATCTCATCTTGAAAAAGGTGACAAAATAACATATCTTAAAACAAAAAAACCTAGGGTGGTAATATCTGGTGTGGTCACTGATGTGCTAGTACACCCTATGATATCAGCAACTCAGGTTGTGTTAGGTATGTTAAATAAAAATATCAAAGAATTAAAACCAGAGCTTGAAAGATTGGGAATGTGGGATAATTCACAGGTAGCCATTAATGCTGAATATGTTTTAAAGTCAACCAATGTTAAAGAATATCTAGATAATTTTATAGCACTCCACGACATTGGAGAATATATTGAAGCCGTGACCGGAAGGATTGGTAAGCCAAAAAGAGTTAAGAAATCTAGGGATTATGACCAAGATGCTTTAGATAAAATGGCAGAAATATTACGGCCAACTGGAGCGGAGACACTCGCTCCCGGGGAGCCGGAAAAGCTTGAAGACGGTACACCCAATCAAAAAGGCACATTTAAAATATATTCAAAAATACCAACGCGGCTTTCTGGAAAAATCGATTATAATGAAGCTTTAAATGAAGGCGTCGAAATTGATGAAGGCAACGCGGGCCCGGTTACAAAAACTTTAAAAGACTGGGTGGAAGGTGTTGATCATAACCCCATATTAGATAAAGATTATCTTGGTCATTATAATGCTCCACTGCCCATACACATTTTTGACCCAAAGAAAGATAAGATGGTTATAAAAGAAGAAAGGCCTTTAAGCCTTAATATTCTTAGGTGGGTTATATTAAATAAAGAAGACGTTAAAAAATTGGTGGGCTACGATAAAGTCAATTGGGAAAGCCTGCATGGTAAAGATAAAAGAAAGAAAGAGGAAGAGCTTCATAAAGCACAAAAAAGAATCGTCGATGGCGCTGTTTTAGTATATGCAACCATGAAATTGGGACAAATAATTAAAAAGGCGCTGGAGAGCGAATTGGGTGGTGTTGGTGGAGAGGAAGGGATCGTTGTAAAAGATCTGGACCAAACAAATGAAAGGGGGGCCGTAGTAGGAACCTACCCGCCTTTTAAAGTAACTGGTAATTTTATTGTAGGTAAAGAGGAAACACCTTTTGATAAACGAGGCGAGCCGGAAGTGGCAGAAAAAGAATCTGCAGATCCACCAAAGATAAGAACTGCTATTTTCCCGGGCTCTTTTAAGCCACCTCATCGTGGTCACATGTCAGTTATTCAGCATCTTATTGATGAGCACAATCCAGAGAAGGTTATTATTTTTATTTCTAATCCGGATCCAAAAGGGAAAAACGTTCGGAGCGCAAAAATAACCCCAGCCAAAGCTAAAAAAATATTCGATGAATATGTCAAAGCAATGAATTTTACGGTACCGATCCACACAGTTGTGTCGCCCGCGCCGCAGTCAATAAAAACTGCATATGATTACATTGAAACCAAAGCTGAGAATAACGAAGAAGTTTTATTGGCGACCTCAATGGCTGATCCCGGGAGATATGCAGGGCCTTATTTGAAGAAATCAGTAGAAAAAAATCCTAATGCCAATGTAACAGCAAGGGCGATTGAAGCACCAACCTGTAAAGACGAAGAGTGTGATGCCGCTGATAAAATAAGTGCTGGGGATATTAGAAGAATTGTTGATGGGTGGGTAAGTATGTCCCCCGAAGAGAGAGAGAAAGGAAAACAGCTCGTATTTTCTTATATGCCCGATATGCCGATAGAAAGAAAAGAAGTAGTATTTAGAGAACTTATAGGTGAAACCCCTCAAGAAGTAGAAGAACCAAAGTCAGAATTAGAAGAATTTTCCGGGGCCGGCTCTAGTGGCGGTGGATTATCAGGTCATTCTAAACCTTTGGGACAAATAGAGGAAAGTGTGATGAACAAAACTATTTATAATATGCAAGAAAGTAAACTTACAATTGAAGAAGATGTTTTAAAACAATATTTAGTAGAACATTTTACCAAGCAGTATAAAAACAGTATTCTTTTGAATGAAGGGCCCGGGGAAAGAGTTAAAACAACATTTGGCGTGGCTCAAATGACCCAAGGCTTGGGCAAAATACTCGATCAAATATATAACCAACATTATTTTAATCTGGATTTACCAGAAGAGCGGGAATCTTTTATTGCTCACTTTGTTGATGCCGTGATGTCTGCTCTAGCACAAGTAGACTCTCTCCTAGCTTGGAAGAGAGGAGAGAGTGAACTGCCGGCAAAAGAAGCCGAGGCTGGTGTTGAAGCAGCAGCGGCAGATATTGAGGCTGGTGACGAAGCAGCAGAGGCTGTTGCCGAAGAGCCTATAGCGGCCACAGATCTAGAAGAGGCCAATCCGGAAGGCGAATTAGAGGAAATCACTTTAGATATTGAAGATGAAGAAAAAGCAGATGCGACGACTTCGGCTGAAGATATCTTATCAGGAAAAAAACTTCCAGAACTTCCAACAGATATTCCTCCAGAAATTGCTAGTATGAATGCGCAGGGTGCTGCTCAAGCACAGCTTGCTTTTCATAATAACGGCAAACAACTGATCGATGCATATCGTGGCATTGTAGATCCCAACCCGGGAACACCAAATTATGAAAAAGAATTGGCACAGGCAAAAAATTATAGAGAAGGGTTCAAAGACTCCTTTTTGACTAACTTTGGGCTGTGGGCCGATAGATGGAAAATACAAACAGACTCTACTGCTCAGGCACGAACAACGCCAGATTTAGAGGCAATAAGAAAAGAAAGAGACGCGTCAATCATCCAACCCGGTGCGGCTCCTGCTGCAGCCCCAGCACCAGCGGCTCCTGCTCTGGAAGAGTCTCAAATGGCTGATATCATAAAACAAAGCATAATTAAAACGTTCAGAAAGCTTGATTATAAATAATTTCTATGCTACCATTGAAATCATGAAGAACCAAGGTTCCTTAGAAGCTTACTCAATAAGTAAAAAATTAAAGAAAAAGAAAAAGATAACTGAAGAATTTGAAGTTATGCTTAGTGGATTAACACTAGAAGATATTATATCTTTAAAATTAGAATTATCCAGTAGCTTAATTAAAGGAAAATTATATGGTACTAATATATACAATGTTCTGCCATTGATTGCAAGAGAGGCTGCTTTGAAGTATGCTCTCTCAGCCTGTAAGACTAAGA
>Ga0098061_1000639_pt1 | contig 16883 bp, 5 predicted proteins | sample 22_taG_FD_92579 | JGI IMG/M metagenome (GOLD analysis project Ga0098061, IMG submission 92579) | Marine viral communities from the Subarctic Pacific Ocean - 22_ETSP_OMZ_AT15343 metaG | ecosystem: Environmental > Aquatic > Marine > Oceanic | place: Subarctic Pacific Ocean | collected 2015-01-20
ACCTCCATAATCATCAAAAGATCTTATTGTTTTTATCAAATATTTTAACGCTTGCAAGGTCGTCGGCCAATCAATGTGCGCGGGATTATTGAGAAAATCTCCTTCATAAGCCTCAAAAGCATTTAAACCAGACTTTAAGGAATCAAACAACTGCTTTAAGTAAACAACTGAACCATCTTCTATGTCCAATCTTATACTATACTTATATATGCCATCTTTTTTTTCTGACATTGCTATATCTGTAATAGTAAAATATCTAATATTGTTAGAAGTTGTTTGATTGGTTGAACCAGCAAATAAATTATCAATTTCTCTAATAGAACCAAGATTTTTTACTTCCATGTTGTTAACATCATCGTTTTTGATATGTAAAGCTTGTGTGGTTGAGTTGGTTAATTTTAAGCCCACTTGGCTAGATTCGGCAATTGTTTCTATAAAATTATCACCTTCTAGCAATTTGCCGGAACTTGTAACTCTCTCGCGTTGTATTGAGATTCTTTTAATTATACTTAAACTTGAAACATCTTTGGAGCCGGCTTTTCCAGAATTCAAATTTACAAAATATTTGTCACTGCTTGCAATAAGTCTTGGCAATTTAGCATTATTTTTAATAATTTCAGCCATGTTGACAGCAAAAAACATTCTTATAAGGCTGTTTCTATCGCTAGTTATACATAAATTAGAAAAATATGCATTTCTTTTATGCGCCAATGGTTGATCTTCTCTTACTCTGTGATTAAATGGTATCTTTGATATTCGTTCTAAAGTTCTATAATCATGAATTGTTGAATTGGGAGAAGAAACCAATTTTAATTTTGGGCCCATATGAGAAGGCGTCCCAGCCATATAACCAACATATCCATTTGGACCCGGATTGTCTGATGAGTGATAATGTACTGGCCCGGTCCAAACTTTTTTATTCCCCCGAACAATAGAATAATCTCTTTGTTCATCCTTTATGGGATTATCCAAATTACTATGAACAAATATTCTAGATTCTCTTACCGGTTGGCCATTTCTAAATACATCTTCTGCTACAATTGAAGCATCATTTACTATTTTTCTTTTGAAATTTTCACTTGACATTAAATTATTATATCTGGGGTGTCCTAAATTATACTGACATACGACATAAAATGTTAAATTCGTTATACTTTGATCAACAAGAAACTCTTGAGTCATAATGCGAAAACCTTTTTCGGATTCTTTAGAATTTCTTGATAACAATTTAACCTCGGCAATAGATAAACGCCGATTTCCAAATTGCCCTTCTACTCGGCTGTTTTCTATTAATTCAATATTTGAACTTTTATTATTTCGTGAAAGTTCTTTAATTATGCCGGCATCAGTAACTTTAACTATGCTCGTTGTCATGGAATCTCTTAATTCGGGACTAAACATGCGATCACTACTCAAAGCAACTCTTACAATCACCCTTAATTGGTTGTCTTCCGCACTTTCTATAATAACCTTAGAAACATATGGCTGTGAAGTACTTATACCTGGATATTTCATTAATCACACTCCGGAGGCGTTTCAATCATCTTCTTATAAATATCTGAAGATAAAATATTAACTTCTTTATCTTTTATACAATCCAGTGGGTCTGAAATGAAAAAGCCTTTTTGTTTTACATTGGGGTTTAATTTACATATCAAGTCTGTATCAATTTCATGATCAACATACACGTTAAAGAATCGTTCAACGTATGTTTTATCCAGCGGTAATAATTTAAGTTCTAGATCCTCTTCATTTGATTTAATGGTCTCTTCTTCTGATTTAAGAAGCCCTTTTTCATTAACGACAGATGACTTTCTCACAAACGATTTGTGCTCTAATTCAAAATCATATTTATTTCCACTATCGTAAGATACTTCGAAAACTTCTATATCGAAGTTTTCTTTTAAAAACGGAACATTGTGTTCATTTATTTCTAATACTATAAAATCTTCTTGAAAGTCATAAAGCCCATCTTCGTATAAAGGAGGATTTTCGTGCAATTCATCAAACTCTTTCAATCTAAGTCTATCAACCTTGTTGACATTATCTTCTGATGTTTCTGGAGTTTTATTTGAAAGAATTTCTGTTTCATATTGTATGGTAACATCTAATTGAGGTATTTTCAAATAAGGATGCATGCTAGAGGTGAAATAACCAATCGAACTTGACATATGATTATATAACAATTTTATATCCCATGCCGGTGCTTTATCTGAATCAAAACTGGAATTTCCTAGGGGCCATGGTAAAGCATATTGCTTTATATATGTTGCTGGCGGATAATTAAGAATTCCAGCCTTTTCTTTTTCTTTGTCGCTTTCTTCAAACAGTTCTATATTTGGAAGTTCTGTGTTGGTAAACAAATATTGAGTTTTTAATCTAGGAACTTCTTTAATTCTATCTTTAATCTTATTTTGCGCCTCTGAATTAGTTCCGGCAAATGTGCCATCGTATAGAATTTCATTGTCAAAAAAAGCATAAAATTCAGGCTTAAAATCACCTTTTGAGAGTAAATATTCTCCATATGGTGTTAATTCTAAATCTATAACATCTTCTTTTTTATTAAAGAATTCCATTAATCATGTCCCTATTCAATAAGTCCTAAATTTGTTTCCGTTGTTCCTACAGTTGCTAGCATAGTGGGCCCTGGAGGAGTTTTGCTTTCACCAATAAGTCCTAAATTTGTTTCCGTTGTTCCGGCAATTGCTTTTGCAGTAGGTGGCACAGTTGGAAGAGAAGACTGTCGTGTTCCAGCTCCAGTCAATAACTCCTTAGGTGGCACGGTTGGAAGAGAAGATTGTCGTGTTCCAGCTCCAGTCAATAACTCCTCCCTTGTGTCATCTGATACTATTTGTTTTACGTCCACACCAGTTGTCATTATAGATTCCTTTTTTTCGCCCAATAATTGATCGTCACCTTCTACAGTCGGTGGGTGTATTTGTACAACATCTTGCCCACCTAAATGAATTTCTGTATCTAATTTAATTAGTTCCACTAATGAACAAAAATCATATGGCCAATTATAACTATAATCTAAACCATATCCAGAAGCAACATCACTTTCTTGGCGCGCATATTGCACAATATCCTCTATATTTGTGCGACGGCCACTAGAAAGTTGTTGAATGTGTGAAATTTGTGGTATTGCATGACTAGGTATTTCCATCGGACCAGCGCTTATAGCCGGCATATTAGCATCTGAAGTTTCGCCAGCAATTGATCGCGTTGACGTAGTGCCGTGATGTGGATTTCCACCAGCTCTAGTGCTTTCTAACGGCGCTTCTGCTTCTCTTCCCAGCTGTACACTAGCCGGCGGCGCGCCTGCATCTGGTCTAGGAGGCAATTGACCAGCAAGATCAATAACTTTATCAAAATAATTCCATTTTGCTTTTTGTTTGACTTTAAAGACCATCCAATGTAAATCTGGATTTTTCAGTTCTTTTATGGTTAATAGCTCTCCCGAACCTAGCACAGTGGAGTGGCAAACACTAACTTGTTCTTTTTTGAACGAAGAGCCTATTGCAGGTGGTAAATTTTGCCAAATATTAGCTAAATCCTCTTGTGAAAACTCATGTTCAAATTCAAAAAAGTACATGGCGAATGGTCTAAACCTTTTAGAACCAAATTTTTTCAAATGTGTTAAGAAATCAAATTTTGGAGGAATGACATAATGACGCATTGCTTTCACCATATCATATACAGAATTTGGCACATTCACAGGCGGTGTTCCGGAAAGAATAGAAGATAACGCCCTTTTAACCGTATTTTTATTTACATTAACAAACCTTGTTTCAACCCTGTTGGTTCTTTTATTTAGTTTTTTAATGACCGGTATGGCCACAATAGCCTCTTTTATTGATTTTTCGTTATCATCTGGCAAAATACCTATTTTTTTAAGGCCCTTATTAACGCCAAGTAAATCTGCTAAAGAGGCCGCGCCGTCGACATCAAGGGCACCCAAAAATACCCCTTTTGAATTATCAGTTTCATAAACACCTTTTTGGTGCCACATTCCTTTTGTAGACGCATCGCCGGATGCAGGAGATGTTTTTGTAACATTTGTAAAATTAAACATAGGAGTTTCAAATTTGGGCTGTATAACAAAGTGCGCATCGGACGATTGAAATATGCTGACAGAAGCTGTTATGTTCATCATATTAATATCTTGGACATAATTGTTACCATCTGAAGATCCAGTGCCGGATTGTGAATTTGCTACACTTCTAGAATCTGTAATCGTGCAATTAGATAATATCTCATCAAGCGTATATTCATACGAGCCAAATGTGCCATATTTATCTGCAGTGCTCGGTTTGGCGGTTGCATCAAACGAATAATGGCGCACACAATTGCCGGTATTCGTATCATTATAATAATAAGGCGGTGTAAATGGAGCATATCCACCTACACTATCTGGTGCGTTGCACGTTGGACCAAAGGCGGATTGGCGATTGTACATAGAAAAAGTTCTAGTATTGGTTGCAGAAACATCCGGATGATCAGATAAATAAATTTTCATTTCATAAGTGTTCATATTCGGATCGACAATATAGGAATCTCCATTTTTCGATGAAACAATTGTAGATATTTCCCCGTTCTTCAAAAATACATCAATAGAGGTGGCAAGGAAATTGTGCATCGCATATTTATAAAGATCGCTTTTAACAAGATCCATTGTAACACTGCTGGTAGCATCATGAGTTGTAGAAGAGCCACTATGTCTTCCAGTTAGATCCGGTTCTGCTTCGGTTAAAGATGTGCCATTTCCAATATAGGATTCCGGACGAACCAAAGCATCAAAAGGCAGTCTATAATCAAAAGATGCAGATAGTCTATATACGTCTGAACTGGCTGCATTTCCTTTGGTTCCTATTGAATAGGCCTCTGTTACAGAACCGGGTTGTGATGTATAAACTGGATAATCAACAGCAATTCCAGATTTAATTGAATTGTATAAAACACCAGGTGCAAAAAATGGAGCTAAAGAAATTCTTCTTTTAGCATTATCACTATAAGAATCAGTACCAAACTCTGTTGAGCCATAGGATTGGCTAAATAATGTTGCCAACTGTAACGTTCTATCAGCCGGATAAAAACCCTTATAAGGTAATAACTTCATAATCCCGTTGCATATGAAGGTTACTTTGTGCTGATCAAAGACGCCCTCATGGTCTTTATTTATGACAGAAAAGTATTTTAAGAAGTCAGTGTGTGAATAAGTTTTAAAGAAATTATCTACTGTGCTGTCGGCATAACTTGAACCAGTACAATCTAAAAAGGATTCACGATCTGCAAAGAAATCTCCATTTTTATCATCCATATAATATGCCATATGTTCACTAATTCTAAATTCAGAAACTATAGAATAGTTTTGTCCTACTTTTCTAATTTCATCTGAATAATCATCATATGAATCATAAAATGGGCTACCGGATTCCCAAAGCGTATCTCCGTATAAAATATCACCATCTGCGGCGCTGGCACTAATTGGTCTGGCATAACAAGCCGCTGGTATAATTTTTGGATGTGCATCAGATGACGGTCCATGCGCGCCGTGGTAAATTGTATAATTATTCTGTAGTTCTCCTGCTCCGTCATTTCCAGCAGAATCATCTTTCCCTCGCGCAATAGCAGTTGCAAAATCTGTTCTAGCATCTAATGGCCATATACTCTGTTTGAGGATGGTCTGACCTTGAGAGTTTGTTATATTAGTCTTAGTTCTCTTCGCCTTTGTTGATCTCCAAAAGTCAACAACATAATTTTCACGCATTCTTACTTTTTTCAAATATACATTAATTTCTTTAGGATATAACATTTCTCCATAATACAAACTAATCAATTCTGGTTTTAAAGAAACAATATCTTGCAAATAAAGATCTTTTAAATAATCATAAGCTTGATTTCCGCCATGTATATCAAAACTCAATTTATCGCGCACTTCAACGTTTGCAAAATTAGCTAAATTGTTTCCATATGTATGCTTTATTGCACCCTCTTTAAAAACATGAACTAGGGGCTTATAACGAGATGTTGCCAATGATTCTGTAAAGCGATTAAGAGTTTTGTCAAACATGAAAGAAAGTATACTATTTTTTCTTTCATATCTAGCAATTGGGTGGTTATCTAATCTTACTTGTTTCCATGAAGGCCAACCATATGGACCTTGACGATGTAAAATTAAACTATTAAGATCGTTGGGTTGTACAATTGATGCAACGCTTGTATTTCTATAATCTCCACTTGGAGCGCTTAAAGTGTTTGAAGTCGCGTTAATGGGATCATAAATTAAAGTATTAATGCCGGCAAAATCAACCAATATTGCGGATTCATTAGCTGTAGCTGCCGCGCCGGTGAGACTAGAAGTCAAAAACGTAATATCAGTAGACACATTTGCTTTACGGCGACCAACATCATCCGTTGTTTTTCTTTCATAGTGATATAAGGCCGGCCCGGAATAATCATTGATCAGACTAGCTGTTATCCAAGAATATTGAAGATCGGTTCTTGGAATTGGATGTTGAACCCAATAATTATCATGAACTGTGCCAGTCATTGTAGTGTGCGATGAGGCGCCTTTAAGTTCTATTCTTCTTCGTGAATTTCTGTTAACATTGTGAAAAGAAACCATTGGTTGACCAAGGGTGTTGGTACCGGCATATCCTGTGGAATTTACATTAGTTTTAGTGCCATTATATGATCCTGCTGCTTTAAATCCGCTGTCTATGGCCGTTTGCCAACTAGCGGAATATTGCGTATCACTCCAAAACCCAAATTGATTAGAATGATTTGTTAACCACTTGCGAAGAGGCAATCTGACTGATAAATTTCTATAATTAAGGCAATTGTATAATGAATATTCCCCAGATTCAAGATCTAAGAAAGCTTCACACATTGTTTCAGGACCGCCCGGAGCGTTAAATCTATTAACGAAAACAAATTTGTTTGAACCGGTTATAGAGCGATTAATCGCTGTAAAAGTAGCAACTCCTTGCACTGCTAAAGTATCTGAATCTGGTTTTTGATCGTCTCGCCAATCAATATTTATACCTTTGTTTTTCACAAAATAACGATTATTAACCTTCCGACCTGTTGTGGAAATAATATTATAATCATATCTATAATTGCCTATTCTAGTAGTGTGTTTTGGATCTGTATGTCCCCCGGAACCAGTTGTCATTCGAATATTTGTAATATTAACAGGGCGTTTTGGACCAGTCCAAATCATTGCGCGTGGATATTGCACAGAGTTAGAAATGGGAGAAGTAATTGTTGCATATTTACCATTTGTATCTTCTTTAAAATCTAAACTCCAACCTTCTACGCGGTTTGCTCTAGTGTCCAGAGAAGAACCAACTTTAGCACTACCACTAAATTGTGACCAAACATGTCTATACGGATATCCTCCAACCCACTTTTCAGTAAATGGACCTTGCATTGGTGTTTCATAATGAGGGCCATATACATCTTGATGCAAATGAACAAAGTCCACGCCTGCGCTAAAATTAGTAATAATACTAGCATTATATCCAGTAGTGACAGAAGAACTTATAATAGTAAAAGGTGCTTCCCGTTTGGTATATGTGGTATTCGCTCGACTTTTTAATCTGGATGTAGTTAAAAACTCTCTCTTTTTACTTTCTGGGAAGAAAACTTCTCTATACTCTCTAACTATGTCGTTTTCTTGAACACTTCCTGTGGTTATTTCTAAACCTAATCTTTCAGTGCCACTAACATCGAGTATCAAATTTCGAAATAAATCCAGTTTTTTATTTTCTACAACATTTACCCCACCATGCAATGGTCGAGTTGCGTGTGCCCACATTTTATAAGGGGTTCTATTCGCCCTTTGGCGTGTTTTGATTATCACATCAAATATCTTTTTTCTATCACCATCAATATCACTATCTCCACTTGAAATTGCCGGCTCATCTCTTGCCGCCCTTGTCCATACTGTTGTATTTCTCCCGGCATTTTCTGTGGCGCGTGTACGATCTGAAAGCCGTATACTCATTCGAGCAGGACTAATTGTTTTTAATTGTTCTTGTAAGTCTGGTGATGCAATCGCTGTGGTTTCTCTTTTAAACGGTGCTATATTAAATGCAATTCTACCCGAAGTTCCCGGAGCGGAAGGATTTATTGTACTTTCTAGCACTTCTTTAGAATATTTATTTTTCTCTTCAACTATGGGCAATTTTGACCAATATTTGTTTCTTTCTAGTACATGACTTTCAACCATATTTCTAATATTTTCTGAAAAGCGCGCCGAGGCCGGAATAATTTGTTGTATCATTTTAGAAATTGATTGATCGATCCATCTATAATAGTCAATATATTTTTCTAAATCCGGATTTATAACATCTTCTGTATCTTCTACCTTTCTCTCAAAAAACAATTGCCTTAATTTGGCTATAGCTTTATAATCTTGCCTATATCGTTCTACTGGTTCTCCAATCAAATTGTTAAAATCAACAACAGTTGCAAAGAATTTTAAAATTTCTTCAGATATCGTTTGATACATACTTTTTTCAATTGCAAAGAAGTGTGTAATTGGCACTGTTTGTCTAGTAAAGACAACGTCATCTGTGTCTGCAATATTAATTGTATCTGAAGAGTATAAATTTTCTGGTAGATTTTGTCTCGCTGAATAGATATATTCTTTACTTATAACGTCTTTCTTTGACGGTAAAAAGAAATCCCCTTTACCTGTGTGCTGAAGGTGCGAAATTTCACTTACCCATCCATAACTAGAGGTAATTGCATGTGAACCTGAGGACATGTCCGCAACCACAAAACTAGCATTTTTAGAGCTATTGCCATAATATGCATCACTATTCGATCCTCCTGATCCAGTTAATCCCGTAAAATCCCAATTTAAAACAAGAGTTTCCATTTGAGGCACATAGGGGCGCGCATTTTCTCTTTCACCATCATGAGGTATAGCTTCAAACAAATATGCATTTTGATATGGATTTAGTCTACCAATATTTCTTGGGTCTCTAGAATGGGCTTGAATTGTTTTATTATCTAGATAATCTAACCAACACCTTAAAGAAGAAAATTTTACATCAGTTCTAGTCAATACAGAGCCTGTAAAATTTGTTCTATGGGCGCCGGCATATACACGTTTAGAACTAAATAAGAATGATCTTCCTTGTGCTGTGGATAAAGTGCCAGTTAGCAAGAACTCGTTACTTACAACATCTACATCTGTATTGACACCATAAAATTCTACCACATACGCAAGAGGATCATCAACGGCCTCCATTTTCTCATCCATTTGAGAAAGAGTTCCGGAGATATAATTTGCCAATGGGCGCTTTTCTGGTCTAACACGAACAGCAAAATTCCATTTTGCATCATTATAAACATCAGCAAACACACTGCTCGTTAATTCTATGGCAATGCCATTTGATGACCCTGTTAGTCGAAAAAATACGTCTTTATTGGTATATCCATTTGAATAAATGGTGTTTTCTTGTAATGTTTTTCGACAAGCATAAACTTCGAAATTCGCAGTATCCTGGGTGGGTGGAGCAAAATCATTATAATCAACCTCGTTAGAGGGGACTTCTTCATAAATTGTTTGTCTGGCTGAGTGCATACCAAAAAGAGACGCCGAAAGCGTTGTATATCCATGATATCTTTTATCTTTTAAACGCCCTTTTTTAGGAAAAATAACCTCTGCTTCTGTCGTAAATGGTATTGCATAATCTTTGTTATTATTACCTGTTGCTCCAGAAATAAAGGAAATTGAATTTACATTTGCACTAGATGAAACTTGATAAATCGATCCACCGCTCCTATCCAGATGATTAAAATTTACACAATTTTTCTTAACAGTGGTAGAGGAATAGTTATCTTCTAAAAGATAATCTACTTGGTTCCCATATAAATTTAATTTTAGAATCTCATCATCAATACCAAAACATCTAATTAAATTTCTAAAGGATTTATCTGTACCTTTTATTTTATTTATGTGAGATAAAGAATTGTAAATATTCTGATAGATTTGATTTTTAATATTATAGAGTTTTTCATTAAAAAGCTCTTTATCTGTTTGGTTTAAAAATTGCTCTAATATGCTAGCATCTGCAAATATTTCTGAAGTTACAAAACCTTTTGATTCTAAAGCTTGTCGCATAAAAGGATATGCTTTTTGACTTCCACTGGGATAAGATACATTTTGCAATGAAGGTAATTCTTGTATTTGTAGTTGTAAAGTATCAAAATAACTGGCCATTATTTGCGTTAACTTCTTTAATACTTTTCCATTTTCATCGTCTTCATCGATAATCCAGGCCGGTAATGAACGATAAATAGAAGAATTGTTACTTAAATCGTGGTATTTTCCCTTTTCCAAAGAAGAGGTATAATATCCATGTACATCCGGATGACTACTGTATAAAATGGGATCTTTAAATTCAAACGAAGCGGTAGTTAAATTGCTTAAAACTATCGCTGAGCCGGTTGATCTATGTCCGGAAGTATAGCCTGTCCAGGATCCATTATTTATACGACCTGAGTAATCTAAAATTGTTGAATCTAGAGATGAATTGCTTGTTATGCCTTCGTTGAATTTGTAATAAACACCTAGGTGTGTATTTGCGTCATCAGTGTTTGTTCCACCACCAACTTGTGTAAACCAATGTCGTCCAATTTGTTGAGCATCTCGTTTTGTTTTCCAAAATCTAAATTCATCTAATGAAGCAGAAAGAGGCGCCCAACCTAATTTTGGAGTACTGTTGCCGCGCGGAGAAGTTGCTAGTGCGCCAATTGTGGCATACATGCCGCCACTTACGTAATCGATTGTTGCGCTAGATTGCTCTCTAATTAAATTAGTAGTGGCGCCAAGAATTACATCATTGCACAGGCCGTCAACATATAGTTTTGCCTGTAAATTACTTCCGGAATTCGCAAATGTAAATGCATAATGATGCCATTTGTCATCACTAAAATTGCTTGTTATTCCCTGTCCAATTGAAGCCGTTTGAAAGCCATCATTACCGCCTATATACGTAACTTGAAATTCTGGAGTTGTTCCAAGAATTTCAATAGCCATACGACCATATCCATCTTGCGCCTCTGTAGCGTTTGCAGTATAAGTATCAAATATAACTTCCCGTTTACCAGAAGTGATCGCTGTTTTTTTCATCCAGAATTCTACTGTATTTCCATCGCCACCATCAATTTTTAAATTTGATTCTCTATTTTGAGATTGGTCAAAAACGTTTGAATAGCCGCTTTTATAAGTTCCAGCGGTGTCTGTTACGTCTTTGCCTTTACTTCGCGTACTTGGATGTGGGCCACCTCTAAATAAAATATACTCTGGAGTGGAAGAACTAAAATAACTATTTGAACTGGCGCCGTCGTATGGAGTTGCATTGTCTCGCGCAGTGAGACGAACAAATCCATTTGTTCTAGGATATTCTTTTTCAAAAATATAATTATCTAGATAAGAAGATGAAAGAATCCACGCAGTTCTTTCATACAAAGAGCCATCATATGGATATGTTTGGTGTATTCTCTTAATTGCATCATCATAGTATTGCTCTGCAGAGCCAAAAAATGCAAAATTAGAAGCACTAGTAAAATCAATTCGAGGAGTAAATTTTTCCTTCTCCTCAACATAAGCTTCCATATAGTTATAAGATTCAACTTCTTTAGCTAAAGATTCGATATCTGTCGAGGTTACTATAGTTTGTGGGTCATCAAAATATTTCTTTGTATCCATAAATTTACTCTATATCTGTTAAATCTTTTTCAACTCTAAACTTAAAAACTTCTGGCTGTTCTACGTATTTTCCATTTAAATAATAAATAACTTTAATTCCATACATATAATCAACCTGGAACATAGACATATTTAGATCAAAATAGCTTCCACTGATGTCGTATGATGTTCTTGTTTGGTTTAGGCTTCCGGTACCATAATCAACAACAGTTAAATCATCGTATATTCTAAAGACTTTATAATAAACATCCTCAACAATTTCAGTTTCAGCTTCTGCCGTTGCTTTTGTGTAAATAGTTGGATTCCAATCCTTTTTTCTAGTGAACAACCTAAACCTTGCTGTCTCTTTGTTGGAATATGCTGATTTAAGGTTTGGCACAGAAGTGACATAAGTCTCGTTTGGATTATAATCGTATGAATTAAAAGTTTTAACGCTTATTCCTGATCCTGTGTGGAATTCTTTATATGAGGCGCCTGTTCCTTTTATTGTGGCGCTACTTCCTGTAGACCAAACATCGTATATGGTTGTCGCAGAGCCCGTATATGCGAAAGATGCACTATATGTGCCCGAAGCAACATAAGACGCAGTAATGACAAAACCATTGTTGACTGTTACCCCACCACCTAATGGTAATGTTTTTGCATTACTTCCAGTTAGTGAAGTATATATTCTAACATTTAATTTTGTTTTGGTAACATTATCTAAAGTGCCGCCGGTGGTTCCATCTACCCAGGCGCCAGGTCCACCCAATTTTGGAATATCCTTTAGTTGCCCTCTAACATAGTTGTACAAATAAAGAGTATTTAAATTATCTGCGGCCGGAACTAAAGAGCTGCTTAGATAAAAGTTGCCTCTATTATCTTTTTTAGAGGAATCCCAACGAGCTTCGATTATTGGTCGTTTAAAGAAATATTCAGAACCTCTGGCAAAGAATTTCTTGGTATAATATGAATTCGTTGAACCAGTTGGGTTTTTAAGCAAACCATAATCACCATCCGTGATTGATGTATCTATATATCTAGCTTCTTGACTGCTTGTTAAATGTATACCTATACCATAGCGCGCGCTTGATTTATCACCTAAAACATTTCCAGAAGAATTAAACCATTGCTCTACAAGCGTTGATATATTTATTTCTAAATCTTCTGTGCCGTGATCAAAACTTTGTTCAAAAGAAGATGTTGGGTATCTATCATAATCACCTCCTGGTCTTGCCCATGAACCATCTCCACCGGTAAAATCTGTTTTCGATAGTCCAGTAGCTCCAATTTCGGTTATTGTAATTTCTGTATTTCCGCGACCACCTCCAGTAATTTGAGTTACAGTAATTACGTTGGAAGATTTTGTCGCAGAAAACTTTGTATGATAGTTTATTGCTCTCATAATTTCATCTGCTTGGGCAGTAGCGTGCAAAGCACTAGAGGCATAACTCCCTGCAGCTAAAGTCTTTGCAGTGAGCGTAGTTCCGCTTGTTTCCGCGCTGGTTGTTGAACCGGCTTGACCCTGCATAGTAAGCGTAACAGTCGTTCTATCGGTAGTAATCAACTTAATGGTATCTCCCTCGCCAATATTAGCTACATCAGTGGCACTTACGGTGATTGTTGCGGTCGCTAGCGTGTTGTTGCTATTTGCATTTATCCAATTTGATCCGGTGTTATCATAAGTTAAATCTCTATAACCCTCCATATCAAGACCATTGCCTTCTTCCCAATCTGCAGTTACAGCAGAAGCCGATAATGTATAACTTCTTGGAACTGTAAACGGATGTTCTGCGTTGAACATTCTTAAATAAAAACTAACACTTCCAGAAGCAGGGAGATCTCCATTTGCCCTATCTGTGACCATATCTGCCACTGAGAAGTTAACCAATATTCTTGATAATTCGGCAGTTTTTGTGGCATTAGAGCCACTAATTGTTTGTCCATATATTGAAAATATTTCAAGACTGTCGGAAAGTCCCATATTTGAACCTGTTCCACGAGTTGTTAAATCTGCTTGAAATGCGTTTGTAATTGTCGTATCTGCATTCGCTGTATACCTTTTTATGGCCATTATTTAACAGTTCCTTTAATATCTATTGATGGGAATTTTACCTCAAATATTGCATTTTGAGGAATTGCAACATATCTACCATCCGGAGACGTAAAATAATCAACATCAAATCCAATTTGTGAATATCCACTTCCACCTTTTTTAACTATTTTAACGTTCATAGTGTCTGCCACACCTTGTACTCTATTTAATATTGTATATACATCTGTTATAAAAAACGGTTCTCCAATCGCAAATACTTTTTTATTTATTTCTCTTTTTAAAACACGCGTTGCTTGTTCTAAAACATCAAATTTGTTTGAAGCAGAATAACTTACAAGCTCAAATTCAATACCAACATTGACAATTTCAGCATCCATTATATCTACTGTATCGTTAATCATCTTATATCGGTTGATCCAGGTTTTAAGATTTCTTTTAAGTGTGGCATTGGCTTTGGTTAAATTGCCTGCAGGAGATTCTGATAGGACATACAAATTAAGATTTCTTTTAAAAGAATCCACGTCTCGGGTAACATGACATTTTTTAATTGCTCCAAATTGAGAAGGCATGCGATATACCAAATTAACATAATCATCTAAAGTAACTGCTCGACCTTGTGCAGAAAAAGTGCTTTTAATTCTTTGTTTTATCTGCGTAACGCTTGGGACTGTAATATCTCCTAATATTGGCTCTTCGTTGTCAACCTCTAAGGAACCAACCACATCCGACAACTTAGATCCAACCAAAGCGGCATTATCTAAAATAGAAGGAAACTCTAAATCTATTAACCCCTTTGTTGTGACCGTGTTTGCAGCAGCATTAGAATTTGCAGCTGTGTTGACTCGATAGTTTATGGCTAATGTTGTGTTGGCGGGACTAATACCCAACTTGTCTGTTGACAACAAGTTTGTTGGATCAAATGTTTCATCTGTGATGTAGTTTCTTCCATGTATTCGCAAGACAACAGAACTAGGATCTTGTATGGCTTGGGTTTCTGGAGTTAATTGATCTTCAGAACCATAGCCAAATTGTAATGATACTGTGTTATATTCTCTCACCACTGTAAATCGCCTAGGCACCGCAATTGCTTTTAAAATAAAAGGTACCTTGGTTTTATCAGCATTGGTATTTCTAATAGGGATGTAAATTGTATCTTGGGATAATTCATTAACCTCGTACCAATTATTTCCGTCGCTGTCGACCACAGAAACAATCTCTGCAACATCTGGCCGATCTAAAGTAATAGCTCTAAAGGCTTCCGGATCTTTAACTGTTATATTTTCTGACTCTGCATGTCCGGAAACAACAGATCCAAAAGATTTAATTGCATAATGGGTTGTAAGCGAAGAGTCTTCATCAAACTTAGCTGCAATAATATCATTTTTTTCATCAGAAAAATCTACATTTTCTAACAAAGTATATACGCCGCCTCCGGAGGATTTAAAAGTGCTCCCCCTCGTTAAAACAGGTATATAGTCAGAATCAACACCAATACCATTCGTGTTTGCCGGTATCAGAATATATAAATCAACAGTTCCATAAGAAGATGGTGAAGTTTCATATTTATAACCCATCTGTCTTCCAAGTCTTATCACGTTATTTGCTTCAATTGCTGTGTCTAAAAAAGATTCATTGACTTGATAATCTAAATAAAATGATAAAATATCTCCAACATAGGCGACCGTATCAAGCATTAATGCACCAAATGACGATTTGTTATAATCTTTAAAACTTTCCGGGTAATATGTTTTTGCGTAGTTTACTAAGTCTTTTTTTATTGAGTTAAAATCTCTGCTACTATATTTTATTGGTATTTGCTTGTCGGACATATTTTGTGTGATCCCTTTAGTGTTAAATAGTATCTTCGAACAAGATTTCCACAACATCAAAGATCTGTAAAGGCGTAATAAGATATTTAATTTGAATCTTTAATAAATTTGGATTTCCATCTTGAATCTCATCAGGGCCCAGTATGACTGTTCTTACATCTAAAAACGGCATATACTTGTTTACTTGATTTTTAATCTTAAGATCTATTTCTTGATGCGTGGTAGAGTGATTTTGTTCAAAAAGATAATTTCTAATACCAACGCCAAATTCTGGATCCATAATTCTTTCACCAGGCGCAGTTAAAATGAGCATCTTTAAATTTTGACTTACCATGTCTGCATAAGTTTTATTTAAAGCATATCCATCGTTTGGGTCGGTTTGTAGTGGTAGTTTTGGTGATAATCCGGATGCCATAAAGTTATACCTCGCCTATTAAATATCACTAGATTACAAATCTGCCGCTATTTAAATCATCCGTGATGGCTTTTTTATTTACATAAAATGTGGGATGTGCAATATAGTCAATATGGGGCTCGCCTTTATCTGCCCAATATCCCTTATTCATTTGTTTAATAGAAATCGTTACCTCCCATTGATTTTCAATAGGCGTTTTCTTTTCATAGACATAAATACATTGCGTCCTTAGTGCAATATTGTGCACTTTGTATAATAATTCAGCAATTACCGCAGCAAGACTTGGATAGTACCAAGCAATATAATCAAGCACCAAACCTTTTCCATTATATCCTGATGGGGCTTCGAAGCCCATCCCACCTGTTTCATGCCTCAAATCTGCAAACGCCCAATAAGTTATAGGGCTCCAGGCGCCCCCGTGAGGCTGATCCGGCTGATCTTTTACGACAAAGGGTGAATTCCATGGCTTTGCCCAATATTCACCTATTTTAGAATGATCATCGGAATTGTACATATCATAAAACTTAACATAAGGCGCTAGGAGAGATGATGTTGAAAGTTCCACCTCTTCTTCACTCTTATCCTTGTAGTTCCATCCCCACGTACCGCCTTCGCCTGCATCCGGGACGAAGTACTCGGCCGAGTACCAGCCGAGGAGCCACCACATGTGGTGACCTCCTCCAGATTTTCCTTCGATAGATTCAGCTAAAGCATCAAACTGATTCCCGACTAATGTCTGTGCATAAGAAAATTGGTTGTCCTCGCCGTCGCCGGAAAAGCCGGCCTCTTTAACCAAGTTGTACAGTTCTTCTTTGCTTGCGCCGGCAAAAGCAATTGCAGCGTACGAGCCAAGATTGCCCAGCCACTTGTCCG
>Ga0098061_1000642_pt1 | contig 16851 bp, 15 predicted proteins | sample 22_taG_FD_92579 | JGI IMG/M metagenome (GOLD analysis project Ga0098061, IMG submission 92579) | Marine viral communities from the Subarctic Pacific Ocean - 22_ETSP_OMZ_AT15343 metaG | ecosystem: Environmental > Aquatic > Marine > Oceanic | place: Subarctic Pacific Ocean | collected 2015-01-20
GAATCCATATCGCCTCTGTAGATCCCGAAACATTAGCTACAACCCCGACAAACTGAAGAGAGGTTATTATTCAGAATTGCATTCCGTCAGACCCTATGAACAACACAAGGAATACATTGACGGTTTGGTGAGGGTCCTATTAGATGTATAGAGTGGGAGTCATCGGATGTGGGTTGATACTAAGAAGGCACATCGAGGCGATTAGAAATAATCAGGGATATGCTCTGGCAGCACTGTGTGATGTTCAAGAAGATATCCTTCGTGATGCCACTGTAAGGTATAGCGCAAATGGCTATGAGAAATATCAAGATATGTTAAAAAGTGAAAATCTTGATCTTGTTGTGATAGCGACCCCAAATGGTCTTCATACTAAACAATCTCTTTACTGCTTGAATAATGGGTGTGACGTATTAATAGAGAAGCCTGTTTCTATTAATCCAGAAGAGGTTATAATAATAAACAAAGCTGCTATTGATAACAACAGAAAGGCATATTGTGTTTTACAGGTAAGGCTTAACCCCGCTGTGCAAGTTTTTAAACACGCTATAGATAAGGGTCTTTTAGGAACTATACGCGGTGTCAACCTTATGCAACGTTGGCAAAGACCAATGGAATACTTCACCGGCTGGCGAGCAATACCAGAAATTGGCGGTGGCACTCTTTATGAGTGTGGGATCCACTATTTGGATATTCTAGGATATGTTTTAGGACACCCTAAAATAGTGAGTTCCACAGTCTACACCACAAAGCACATTCACTCTGAAATAGAAGATACAATATACTCTTTATTAGATTTTGAATCTCACGGCGGTACTTTAGAGGTAACAATCTCGGCTGAGCCACACAATTTGGAATGTTCTATGTCGGTTTTAGGTTCTAATGGTTATATTAAACTAGGTGGTAAAGCAATGAATGTGATAGAGACATCAAATTTCTTAAGCCATGGTTGTACAGTAGAGTTTGAGAACATGTTGAAAGCAGCATCAATCCCCAATAAACCAAATTCATATGGTTCTTATGCCGGTTCGTGTCCGAACCATACAGAGTTATACGCTGCAATGTCAGAGTTTGAAGTGATGGAGACATATAAAACAATTAAATTGATAGACGACATCTACAAAAGATCAAATTCAGAAATGAGGTATTACAAATGAATATAGGCGTCTTTGCATACGATTTTGAACATTGGAAGGCACAACAAGGTATGCAGAACTTAATCCTAAACGGTAGAAAGCCATCTGTTATTTTTGCCGCCCCTCGCGTTAAATTAAATTTTTATCGGTCTAAGATTAGAACTTCTCCGAAAGACTTGTTTTTATATCACCCTAAAGAAATTGCAGATCACTACGACATAGATTATCACGTATTGGCACACAACACACAAGAGACTTCTGATCTTGTAAAACAATATGATTTAGATTTGGGAATTATTCTTGGCGCTCGCATTCTCAGACCAATTGTAATTGATCAGTTTAAGATCGGGGTGCTAAATATGCATCCCGGTATCCTTCCAGAAAATAGGGGATTGGATACTATAAAGTGGGCTATAATAAATGACTTGCCACAGGGTGTTACGACACACCTTATTGATAGCAACATTGACAGGGGGTGTCTCATACAAAAGCAAACAATCAACGTATATGATGATGATACTCTGTTAGACCTTCGAATTAGATTGCAACACCTTGAGCAGAAGATGATGCTTGACGCGATAACTCTTGTTCAAAATAAAGATATATCATCACTTAAAAGAATTGGAAAAGGGAGTTATAATAAATCAATGCCGTTAAAAGTTGAAAATAGCCTTTTGGGCAAGTTTGTTAATTACAAGAATAAAAGATGCCTCAAATAATAAGAAAAATATTTGAAGATTATGTCAAGCAGGAGTTTGATTTGGATGACTGCATCGCGGTGAACAATGGGACTGCCGCTCTGATAGCCCCCCTGTGGTCTATGAATCTACAACCGGGAGACGAGATTATTACAACCCCCTTTACGTTTATTGCAACGCCCAATTCAATTATAATCGCTGGAGGGACACCAGTATTTGCAGACATTGATCCTGAAACTTTTTTACTAGATCCAGAAAAGATTGAAAGAGCAATAACCCCGAAAACAAAAGCAATAATTCCAGTTCACTTGTTTGGAAGACTCTGCGACATGACCAAGATTAGCGAGATCGCACAAAGGCATGAATTGGTTGTAATTGAAGATACATCGCAAGCCTTTGGCGCCACAGATCATCGCGGAAACTATGCGGGAATGCTATCGGACTGTGGGACTTTTTCTTTTTATAAGACAAAAAACATTTCGACTTTCGAGGGTGGCATGATTTGTGTTCCTAAAAACTCTAGGCTAAACTCTGAGAAGATTAGGGCAATCTGTAATCAGGGACAAATAGAAAAATACAATCACGAATATATAGGGTTTAATTTCAGACTAGCAGAGCCGCTATGTTTAATGGCTTTGGAGCAAATGAAGCTTCATATGACGGGGATCAGAGCAGAGTTGGGTTTAAGGGGTCCAGAGCAAGGTCACTATCCCAAGGTGTGTTATGAACAGCCCGCCTACAAGGAAAGGGGAATAAAGGGAGATTGCCCGATTGCAGAGAGGGCTGCTAAGCGAATAAGGGATATGATACGATGAGAACAACAAGTATTCAGGAAAGCGATCGTCACGAACAAAATGAGCATTTTCGCGAATGTTACTGTGTGTAAAGGAAGGCCCTAGAACAATGGATAAAATCACAATAACAGGCGGCACAGGAATGGTTGGTACTGCGCTTAAAAACATAATACCAGATGCCTACTACCCGACACACAAAGATATGGATCTTATCGAGGAGGCATCTTTTGATGACACCGATCCAATTAACATTGACAACACAGAGGAATACTCAATTAAAGAAGTTGTTTCGCTGCTGTGCGAATACTTGGAATACGATGGCAAAATAACGTGGAATACAAACAAACCATCTGGTCAATATAGGAAGCCATCAGATAATTCTAAGTTTATTGAGCTTGGCTGGAAGCAAAAAAATTACACAGATTTGAAAAAAGACTTGACAGAAACTTATAAATGGGTTATAATAAATTATCCGAACATGAGAGGGATAAAGTGAAAACAGCGTTAATAACTGGCATAACCGGCCAAGACGGCTCATATCTTGCAGAACTATTACTCGAAAAGAACTATAGAGTCATCGGCCTCAAACGACGCACATCAGTTATTTGCACAGAAAGGTTAGATGATATTTTCGGCCATGAAGATTTTGAAATGCGTTATTTTGAGCTAAATGATGCAGGGTGTATGTGGAGGCTTCTACGGGAATACAAGCCAGATGAAATCTATAACCTAGCAGCACAGTCCCATGTCCGTGTATCCTTCGAAGTTCCAGAGTCAACTGTTGATGGTATCGCCATGGGTACTCTGCGATTACTAGAGGCGGCACGACATATAGTGCCGAATGCTCGCATTTATCAAGCATCCTCATCAGAGATGTTTGGAGTTAACCCAGAGCACCCACAAAGCGAGAAGACTGCTCTAATGCCAGCCTCGCCTTATGCTTGCGCAAAAGTATTCGCCCACAATCTAGCTCGCAACTATCGCGAAAGCTACGGCATGCATGTCTCTTCGGGCATCCTATTCAACCATGAGTCGCCACGAAGAGGCGAAACATTCGTAACAAGAAAAATTACATTAGCAGCAGCAAGAATAAAACTAGGCATTCAAGAAAAGCTATATCTTGGTTATCTTGACTCAAAACGAGATTGGGGATATGCGGCGGACTATGTTGAAATGATGTGGTTGATGCTTCAGCAAGAAGAGCCAGATGACTATGTTATTGCAACAGGCAGAGCGCACTCTGTAAGGGCCTTTCTAGAGACTGTATTTGAACACGCGGGCCTGGACATAGAAAAACATGTAGAAACCGATGAGAGGCTATTTAGGCCCCAAGAAGTGCCGCTCTTGCTGGGCGATCCATCCAAAGCAAAAGAAAAGCTCGGGTGGGTACCCAAAGTGGGATTTGAAGAGCTAGCTAAAATGATGTATGAAAGTGATTTAGAAGAACAGAGGAGCAACAGTGTTAAATAAGATTATTGTGGGTGTTTTGGCCTCGGACAATGGCGGGTATGCGAACATGGTTCAAGCATGCCGCGATACTTGCTATTCAAAATCTCACATTCCTGAAAATGTTTCTGTTTTCTACATCTATGGTCACAGGCAGGGCATCACTACTCCGGAGAAAAGTAAAGTTATAGGGGATTGTTTTTACCACAACCATCCAGAAAGCAGAAGAAACATTATATACAAAACAATAGCATTTTTTGAGTATTGTTGCGACAACTTTGAATTTGATTATATTTACCGACCAAATTGTGGGAGCTATGTAAACTTAAGTATATTAAATGGAATAGCAAATGAGCTGCCAAGTAAAAATTTGTATTTTGGCACAAAAAGTAATAATGAAAATCTTCCTGCATATGCATCAGGAGCCGGCTTTCTGATTTCAAGGGATTTGGTAGAAAAAATCGTATCTAACAAGGATAAAATCGTTTACCCCCACGACGGCCAGTGTTTTGTAATGGATGACGTTTCCATCGGGGCTGCACTAACAGAGGTTTTTAATGTCGAGATTACTGACGCGCCAAGAGTAGATGTAACATATGAAGCGCTAAAATCAGTAGCTTTTGTTTTTGAGCCAAGTTGCTATCATTATTATTTCCTACATACAATAGATCCAAGGTGTTTTCACGAGGTGCATAAATATTTTAAAATTCGCCACCCTGAACAACCATCACTAGGGGGAGAATAGATGAAAATTTTAATAACTGGTGTTGCCGGCCTCCTAGGTTCCAGACTGGCTGATTTTATACTGAATAATAAACTCGCTGATGAAGTTGTAGGCATTGATGATTTGAGCGGGGGATACTTACAGAATGTCAACGACAGGGTAAAATTCTACAATAAAAATATTTTAAACTGTGACTTATCGCAGATATTCAAGACAGAAATGCCAGATTATGTTTTTCACTTCGCCGCCTATGCCGCCGAAGGCTTGTCTCCTTTTATTAGATCCTTTAACTACGACAATAATTTAAAATCTACGGCGCTAATAATTAATGAGTGCATAAAGAATGATATTAAGAGAGTGGTGTTCACTTCATCAATGGCTGTTTATGGTCACGGCAATGGCGGGTACTTTGACGAAACACAAAATCCTTCACCTATCGATCCATATGGCGTAGCTAAATATGCCTGCGAGATGGATATCCAAATCGCTGGCGCGCAGCACGGCATTGATTGGTGCATAATAAGGCCCCACAATGTCTATGGAAAGAATCAAAATATATGGGACAAGTATAGAAATGTTCTGGGTATCTGGATGTACCAAGCTTTAAATGGCGAGGACTATACAATCTTTGGAGACGGACTGCAAACAAGATCATTTAGTTATATAGACGATTCTTTGTTACCGCTTTGGAAGGCCGCTGTTGACGCGCGCGCATCTAAGCAGATTATTAATTTGGGCGGGATAGAGCAGCACTCCATTAAAGAGGCCAATGAGATACTTAGAACAATAATTGGATGTGGCAAGGCGATACATCTTGAGCAGAGACATGAGGTTAAGCATTCGATACCTAGGTATCAAAAGTCAATCGATCTTCTGGATTTTCAGCACAAAACTGACTTAACAGAGGGTCTCCGCGAAATGTGGGAGTGGGCAAAATTACAACCCCCTAGGGAAAGGTTTATTTGGAGCGAGTATGAGTTAGACAAGGGAATTTACAGCTTCTGGAGCAACAAGAAGTGAAAAACAAGATATTGATCACTGGCTATAAAGGAATAAAAGATGAAGACTTCTTTGCCAATTAAGTTTGTTTCAAAAGGCTGGGGGTTCGAAAAATGGATCGTCAATTGCGAAGAGTACTGTGGCAAACTGCTTTATTTTGCGAAGGACAAGAGATGCTCGTGGCATTTTCACAAATTAAAGGATGAGGTGTTTTACGTACAGTCGGGCAAATTGCTGGTTAGGTTTTCCGAACAGGACGACGTAGAGAATTCAGAAGAAATTATATTGGGCCCCGGAGACAACTTCCATGTCTATCGAGGTTTGAGACATCAAATGTGCGCGCTTGAAGATACAGAACTATTTGAATTTTCAACGCAACATTTTGATGAAGATAGTTATAGAATAATCAAAGGAGATTAACATGTTAAAATTATCAGATGAGGCAGTCGGGGCAGTCATGATGGCCCTACAAAAATCACTTTTGGAACAAAGCGATATTGTTCCCGTATTAAAGGGATTTGATTTTAAAGTCAACGAGACCGAGGAGTTATATGTTATGAACCCTCCGATTGTAAAGCTTGGCGCCGACGAAGACGACCCGGAAGAATAAAGTTGCCCAAATATAAATATAGGTGCACTGATTGTGAAGCAGAGGTCGAGACATATCACTCAATTACTGATAAGTTAATTGATTGTCCCATATGTCGAACAACGAGTTCTTTAATTAAAATCCCGGGTAATATTATAACTAGCGTCAAACAGACAAAGGCCAAAACTCCGGGAAGTGTTGTAAAAAAATCTATTGAAGGCTTCCGCGAGGATCTTGCCCGCGAAAAGGAGAAAATGAAAAATGAATTTTTTGAATCAAATGAATAAATATGTTTTATATATATCAATAATTTTAAACGGCGCCTTGTTGATGATCCTTGCTGGGATAATTCCGTTTTTATTGTTTGCGAGCGCTCTTTTAAACCTGGTTTTTGTGTGGTATGTTTACAGCGCGCTGCAAAACGCCAGTGAGATAGAAGAAGACGTCCACAACCTAATGGGTAATTTAAATGATTTTTCTGATCATTTGGAACAAATATATTCGCTAGAGATGTTTTACGGCGATGAAAATCTTCAAAGCTTAATTGATCATTCTAGGCGTTTGATAAATAATTTTGTAGATATGCAAGAAAAGTATTATGAGGTAGAGGTAATTGAATATGACGACGAAGAAAAAGCGCAGAGCCAAGAAGAAGAATAATTATTTTACAAAAGTGCACGAACAGGCTATTGTACAATATGCCCTAACAAACGACCGCGGCGTCCGCACGGATTTATATATTACCTATATAGGCCCTGCGCTGTCTGAATTGGTCGATAAGATTGTTTATACATATAAATTCAATATGCTTCCAAACATAGACTATCTAAAGGATGACTGCAAAGTTTGGCTGATGACAATATTGGATAAGTACGATCCTGAAAAAAAGTCCAAAGCTTTTTCGTATTTTAGTGTCATAACTAAGAACTGGTTTATTCACAAGGTAAAACAAAACTCTAAGAGTCTCCGGAGAAATCTTCAGTTTGAGAGTATAACCGGGGAGATTGAATCCGTGCAACTGGTGGCACAAAATACATATGAAAGCGATCGCGAAACAAAAGAATTCTTTATGCACCTCTTTAAGGAAATTGAGAGCTGGGAGAAGCTAAAGCTAAAGGATAATGAGAAAAAAGTATTAGATGCCATCAAAATCCTCTTTGATAACATCGACGATATTGAAATTTTCAATAAAAAAGCTATTTATTTGTACATGCGAGAGATAACCGGTTTGAATACCAAACAGATTGTCAACAGCTTAAACAGAATAAGAAAAAGATATAGGAATTTTAAAGGCGAATGGCAAAGAGGAAACATATAGACTCCAGGCAATTTATTGATGAGGCTATAGCCAATATCAGAGATGATAGGGCCATGGCAGCTAGTTTACTGGTGGAGCTGGTAAAAACTATAAAAACTGACGAGACCAAACATCAACATTCCGGACCCGTCGCAGCAAAATATTTAGAGACGCTGCAGAGATCAAACGAACAGTTGGTAAAATTAGCGTCGTTGTTATCAAAAAAAGAGGGCGCGCCAACGGCTTTATCATCCATGGAAAAATCAGAGATATATGATTTAATTAAAGACGAATAAGAGGCACACCAATGACCAGACCATGGGCACCATATGAAAATTATGATCTAGGAGAAATAAATGCCATCAATGCATCAATATTTGACGTGGCATATGACCCCGAAGCGGATGTTTTTACGGCGATATCGGAAATGTTTCAAGATTATTATAGCCCCGACATTATGGATGGCCTAGGCCCTTACTTTGCTGTCGTTTTAAAAGTACTCTCCGGACCCCAAGCGGTTAACGATGCAACTACTGGGGGGAATCAGACCAAATCCTTAAGCATCGACGGCCTACGAGACGCCGGCACAGAGTTGACCCAGGCGGTTAATGGAAATACAGTCGTAAAGGTCCTCGCCCGCGTACCGCATTTTGATAGGGACATCGACTGGCCGAGAGACACCAATGACGCGGCGCGCATTGCTGCACACTCAGAATTCCACCAGGCTTCGACCGACCCGAGCCTTGAATTAATAGAGGTGGGTTCTTTAATATCAATTCAATATTCCAGTAAAGAGAGTATGACTGGATTTAATGGTAAAGCGGCAGGTAAAATACTTAGCATGCACGCGGCAGGTTCTTTCAGGCGCCTGAAAGCGGCTACAACCGGGTATATGGCATATAACCCAGTTGTTGCAAAATCCTCTCGACAGGCATTTCAGGCCGACGCGCAAAAACATTTTAATGTCGGCCTTGAACCTGGCGCTTTATACCCAGGAAAAACAAAGGACATTCTTTTAAACACCACAAATGAGGTTCCCAACCACCACGAGGGTCTCACCTTAGGGGGAATGGAACAAAAACAAAAAGCTTTTGTACCAATCAGGCTTGGCAAATTTGAAACTTCGAATGAAATACATGTAGCAAAGAGTTGTGAGGACCTGGGCCCAACACCGCCGAGCTGCTATGAACAAATATACCAGCTGATCCCCTATCTTCCAAAAAAAATCGATTTCGATTTTGAACTCAACACTCGGACATCGACAACGGAAACTAATATAATTGAAAAAACATCAGGCTTATACAACACGGAGGACTTCAAATACCAGGCGCGCACCTTCAAGGGTAAGACAACATATCGAAACAGCCCGCAAGTGTGGAAATGTATAGCAAACACAATAAAGAATAGTTGGGACACGGCATGTGACATATCTTTTTATACTCCTATTAAAATAACAGATGGCATCCGCGGCCTCAATAGTGGCGGGGTCACCGCCTATAAAAGAGGAATATCACTACATAGTTTAGGGCTGGCTATTGATATTGATCCCTATATTGCGGGCCACGGGCAGAAAAACCACCAACCAGTTTACAGCGTCTTTACTGGGGCCTGGACGCCTGGGTTTATAGAGGTTTACGGCGAAGAGCTATATGCGCTGGGGGTGTTTAGCACCTCGGCTTCAGAGCTTAGGAAAAATGCCTATCAAGCCGATCAACAAATAAGACTGGTAGAAAACTGGGACAGCGCACCCGGTGCCTATAGGCCTACTAGTTTAAAATATAATAAGATTATGAAGACAGCCAAAGGATCCCCGATTGTTCCTCCCGGCGCAAGCCCCACATTGTGGCTGGTCACGTTTTGTGAACTAAGTGGCATGAAGTGGGGAAATTCCTTATTTTTAAAACACCGATTCCGCGGCGGCAGCACATGGGACCAGGCCGAGAAAGATCGTATTGCTCAGATATATAATATACCGAACTTTGTTGAAAGGATAAACAAAATTTCCTGGCAGACAAAAACTGTTGAGAGCCATATGCATTTTCAATATTGGGGCGGCGCCTCTTTAATCCCATGGAAAGAAATAGATAAAATAAGAGAAGCAAAGGGAGAATAAGGGTGACAAAAATACAAAGCTTAGAAGACTGTATGGGGGAAGCTCATCATGCGCCAGAACTCCCATCACGCGACAAAAAGCCTGCCCGAGATCTTAGTGGTTTACCAAAAGAGACTCAGAAGCAGGCAAAAAAACAAACTGAAAAAGAAAGAGCCGCGGCAGGGAACACTGGAGTCTTCGGCACAAAGAGGTTACAGGCGATGATCAAAAGAGCCAACGTGCCATCAGAGGTCCCTGTTGGCCGCGGCATCGATAACAATGCCTTTATTATTATTGGAAATGATAGAGTCGACCACCCCCACACAGGATATGGTGGCAAGGGTCACACTCAATGTGATGCTATTGACATAGTGGCTGGGATGGGCGGCCCGTCTCCCATGGAAGTTGAGGAGGTGAAAGATAAAGGCGGCGAAACCGTAGAACTAAAAATGTATACGAATCCCAACTTTTCAGTTGATGCTGCCAGAATTTATATTTCACAGAAAACCAACGTGGATCGAAATTTTAGACTTTGTGAATTTGCAGAGGTAACCGAAACACCTGAGGCTGTCGATACTCTGGCTATAGATATGGCGCGCTCGGCAATTGCAATAAAGGCTGATAAAGTTAGATTAATATCTAGAGAAAACATGAGGCTTGTGACGGGCGTTGACACAAACAACTCTCAAGGTGGCCTAAAAGTTGAGAGATATGGTACGGAATTAGTAGCCATGAACGAAGTTGAAAAACTGCAGCCCCTAGTAAAGGGCAATAATATGGTTGATGCTGTTAATGCGGTGATAAAATTGATCCAAGACTTGGCTACTAACACACATGGTTTTATAAAATATCAAATGAAATTTAATGACGCGGTGTCGTTTCACACACACAAAACTGCTTTTTTTGGCAAGGACTCTCTGGCTTCGGTCGAAGTAATACATGCAGGAATTCAAGTAAACACAGAGGCCACTTTAAAGTCTGAACTGGGCACCATAATGGAAATCTCGAACACCGAGGCCATTAAAGACAAATACTTGAAACCCGGCAAGCCTTTTTATATTAATAGCGAATTAAATAAAACAAACTAGTGAGTATTTAGAATATGATAAACACAGATTTACCTTTTGACCCTTTTGCCTCCACAGAACCAATCCCGGGATCGGAGTCAATTGCGCCCGGAGATAATTTAAATTGGGTTTTTTTGGACCCTCACGACGTACGACGTTCAAAATATGATTTATTGGGAAATGGGGTAAGCGAGTATTATTACTTTATTAAAGGGGAGTTTATAAGAAACTCAGAAAAAGAACTGATTCAGACATCAAAAACCCCCAAGGACCTGGAAGAAAATCAAGAAAATCTGGACATATTAAAGGAAGAAAAGTATTCAGCGTCCTTACAGGAGGCCAAAGACGCGTCCTGGAATATTTTATTAGAGTACCTTGACAAACAAAAAACTGACACCGACGACGCGAAGGCGGGATTCGAACCAATAGCAACAAAGCTGACCTTAAATTCTTTGAATCCAAAAAATCAAAAAGTCTTATTTGTTATTAAGGCCAACGATGTTGATGCTCTACCAAAATCCTCTAAACATTACGTTGTTAATTTTCCAGATGATTCTGCCTTTTTAGCCGGCAAAGAATATGCCGTAACATTAAGAGTGAAAGAAATAAAAGTAATTTGTGATTATTTGACTGGCCTGTTTCAGGATCTTAAAACAAGTGCTAAAAGTTCAAATTTGTTGGTGCGCGACATTAAAACTAATTTAAATTATGATTTTGACGCGCAGATAAAGTCGATTCATAAGGTAAGAAACGCCATCGACAACTTTATGGCGAGACAAAGTATACCATACACGTCGAATACCAGTCAAACCAACACGCAAGCCTCCCAGGGCACCAAGACAGAGCACGAACACTTTATTAGAGTAGGGGTCAGAGACAATAATAAAGTGGGATCTGGAGTAAAACAAACAATATCTTATATACTATTTTCACCAGACCCAGAAACAGTTCAAGGCTCAAATGATAATTTAATCGAATTTGGCCACTTTATCCCAAGCGAATTCAAAACAGACCAGGGAAGGGTTGCTAAGCCTTTAAGATATGCTTTGCCTTTATTGCGCAAGCGCTTGGAGGGTGTTTATAATAATAGGACGCTGCACTTAATTCTTTCTTATTACGACTTAAGGAAAAGTGTTTCAACGGGGAAAACAAACCAACAGAATAAGTGGGCAGAGTTTTTATCAAACTACTTGGTGCCCCCAGTAAAAATCTTTATGTCTGGAGACCCTCAAGAATCAATGCCGGCCGCCACCACCGCGGAACTAGATCAGAAAATAAAGAACCTGGACAAGAAACCCAGTTCTCTCACCCAGCAGCAAAAGAGTTCACAAGAAGAGTTTTATAAAGACCCTGAATATATGGCCTCTTTCTTTGAAAAATATAATTTTGATGGCACGGTCACAATGAATAATGAGACCCTGCAAGATATTAGCGGCCAATTACAGAATGTTAATGATGAGAAATATATGGAAAACTTGTTTAAGTCGTTTTTCCACAGGATTAATCTACAATCTTTAATATCGCTAATAATGATATGCATGCAAAATAAGCTGGGCCTGCCACTTACAGCCGAGGCCATGTGTGAAGCTGCTATGCTTAATATAACAGAAAAAATGGGCCTCGACGAGGTGGAAAAGCTTCTTGAAAGAGGCGCAATTGAAATGGGCCCTGAAATAGCGGATAAGGTTAGTAATTTGATTAATGACAAAATAGGACAAAACCTACTTCAATACACAGAGGGCAACGCGCCAATAACAATGGCTATTTTGTTAAAAGAGGAACTATCAGAGCAGCTTGGTAACGATATTATCATGATAATAAAATTCCTGGAGACAAATAAAAAAATCATAAAATTAATACCCGCCCAATCGACATCTCTCGGGGGACAATGGCCACAAGCAACCATTGATTTTGAGACCGAGAGGTATAAAGAGCTAGGCTACTCTGAATCTCAAGCTCAAGCCCAACTAGTGTTAGACGGATATTCAGTACCTGATCCGATCCAATATATGCCGTATCTTAATGATGAATATTTGTTGTCACAGGTAAGATATAGCCAAAGCACTGAGTCGGGATATGACACAAAGCCTTCAAAGCGGCAGATGCAAGAGTGGCTAGACAATTTTAAAGAAGAGTTGGGTTTGGATGTGATGTGCGAGTTGTTTACGAATTCGATTCTGGGCGTAATAGATTTTGTTAAAGACTTAAGTCAATTTACCATCCCATGGTTTACCTTTCCGGATAATTTACCTACTGATAATTTATTGGGCGACCGCGCCGAACAATTTGCTAAATTAATAGCCACGATACAAGTAGCGATTTTTAGTCAAATAGCCAACTTGCTTATACAGCAAGCCTTAAATGCATGTATGGAGGAGGACGACGACTCAGGGCCGGCCACTGGGAGCGGCCAGGCAAATTCAATTCCAATCCCTCCGATGCCCAAGATTGGCGCTTGTTCATCGCAACAGGTGGCGGCCTGGGCCAAAGATATATTTGACAACCTTACAATCGGCCAAATGAAGGCCTTTTGCAGGAACGAGGCCTCGCAGAAAACCCTGCTGGACGCCCTTGAGCGGACAAAATTAAAGCATCCATGCATATATGAAAACGGGATTGTGAGCACTGAGGACATAGCGACTGCTCTAAAGGGCGTGTGTGATAAAATAAACATTGACTTCGATGGGCTAATGAAGCCGATGGAACCACTAATTGACGACACTTGTGAGTCAATATATAATTCCGAAGAAAAAAAGAATCAACTAATGCAGTCAGGCCTCACCCTCGAAGAGGCCGAGGAACAAATACAAAGAGAAATAGATGATTTAAAAAGCAAGATTCTTGGCCTCGCTGGCTTGGGTCTGTCAACGGGAGAAATGTCGTCTAATTCGCTTTTGCCTTCGATGTGCGCGGACTTCCAGCTCCCAGAGGCTGTCGAAGATAGTATGACTCGATTAACTGACCTATTCCTAAACAACGTTAAACGCTCATTAATACAGGACATGTCCAGTTTAAAATTCTTTTCTGTACCCCCAAGAGCAGTGTTGGCAGCAACCGACCCAGAGGAACTCCGGGGCGCCCATCAAATGTTTGTAGAAGCCATCTCCGACCCGTACACAAAGCGATGTTTTGCGTATATTGGAGACCCACTCCTTTTGGACCACATTTCATCGAATATAGAAATTCCAGTACTTCCTATCACTTACAATAGTTTTGTTCATTATGGTGATTTTCTCACACGCTACTCGCCGTGGTATGGCGAAGCCGCGGAATTTAGCCCAGCCGAAGCCGCCGAAGACGACTACTCGCTTTTAAAAAATGTAATGTCCACCATGGTTAATATAAGCGATAATGGAATCCTGGACCCCCCGGGAGAAGCGTTTTTTAAGAAGGACGCTTTAACACCAATTAACGTTTCGAATGTTGATTTATATGATTATGGTTATACACCCGGGTGGCCAGGATTCGGCAACGCGGGCGAAGAATGGCCGACTCTGCTTCCTCTATGGACACAATTTAATACTCAATTCGCTGCCATGCCTGGCAAGACATATGTCGAGCGCAAAACAAAAATTAAGGAAGATCTCGAAAGCGTCATAAAACCAATGTATCTGGATAAAATTGTTTTTGAAGCTGGGCATTTGACTCTGGCCACCGGTGGCCAAGATCTTGTGGGACTTCCGCTTCCAGCTAGAAACCCCAATGATAGCACCAATATCCCGAACACCACCACATGTGGAAACCCGACCGGGCCACCAGGTACAGATCCGAGATCACTTCTTTTATCCCACCTAGCAATGCCCTGGCCCCTTACTGCCACCTTACGACAAATTTGTCCAGACCCCAATGCATGGTACGTTATGGCCAGACATTTCACAGGCCTCGCACTGAGCCCCCTGAACGGATACGATTTTTCGGATCCGGACGCCGGAACACCAGTTAACTGGTCCGACAACCCAGGCCTGATTAGGCTTGGCCCCAATCCGACTTACCCGGTCTCTACGCCTGAAGACTTCATCTTTTGGACTTTGCCCCCGTGCGTAGAATATGGCCCCGCCGCTCCTGACCTCTACGTCGACCACCGAATCGTTGATAAATTTATGGACCTGACGGTGCGCGAGGCCTTAGGGTTGGAAAATAAAAGAATTAGAAGAATATTCCCCAACTTCCCGGCCCTGTTTCATGTCGAAGATAATTCAGTCCAGGTATATTTTACAAGATGGAGACAAAAATTGTCGGCGGCCCTCATTGAAGGTGAGACCGCCGCTGTAGAGTATCAGCAACCGGTCAAAGCCGAAGACGGCGTTCAGATATCCGGGCCGACGTGGAAATGGCCAGAACAGATTTTACCTCTTTATTTAGTGTTTGACCAGGCCTTCCGGGATCCCGACCAGGTGGCCAATAGCGAAGATCCAAAAGAAGTAATTAAACATTTTTCTATGTATGATAAGCCGACCAACGCGGAGTTGTATAATTCCTTCAGCCGATTCCCGCAGGCTTTGGGTTATACTAATGATTCCTCCGTCCTGGCCGACACAGCATTGTCCCTTGAGTCTGACGCTAATTTTAACCCAAATATTCTTTTTTATGATTTGCCCTTTACCAACATCAGGCCAAATGTACCAGATATTAATGGCGCGGCAACAGGCCAAATACTGGCTGAAATTATGAACGAGTTGCAACAAGCTTCCGTCGACGCGTCTGAAGACGGGGAAGACAAAGGGCTGCTTGCCGATGCATTACAGGCCGCGGCCGATGCCGTGCAGGTTATACAACAGAATGATAGTATAATTTATCAAAACCTTGCGCCCTTCCCGCTCGGACTAAATCAAAATATATTATCGCAGCTTGATGCTCCCCGCGATATTTTTAAATTTTCAAAGGCAAAATATTTGGCAGAGAATTCGAACTGGGAGGTGCCCCCAAATCCAATTACTTCAGATTCTGCGATCACTAGAAATGCGCCAAATTTTGACTTCGCTTTAGAGTTGCCAGAAGACGTGAAGAACTTGATTATGCAGTGTTATACCAGCGATTTGGATTATGATTCCACAAAACCATTTTCGGCCAACGCATCTAATATTTTTGAACAAAACTATACAGAGGTAGAGACACCGCTTTTGCAGGTACCAGACGCATCAGGCGCATACAACTTGAATAAATTTAATACCAAGGCTCAAATCTTCGCCATGCTTTTAGCCACCAAATTCATGCAGAAATTTAATGAAACTGATGGCGACGAAAACGCCTTACACACGAATAGCTTTTTGAGAAAATTGAAATACATTTTGTCGACTTATGGATATTCCGCGCTCCAATACGCATATTCAAATCAAATGTTTTCTAAACTTAAGCATTCTAGGCTTCATAAAAGAAAATTTATGAATAAGCTCTGGAAAAAGATTTTACGTAATCCGTACAATAAATCGGCATCGAATCCAAACTGTGTCAGCACAGCGGAGGCAGTGGGAGAAAAAACGCAGACAGATTTTTTTGACTTAGAACAAATAAAACCAGAAATCATTAAATTTTATAAAACATCTGTTTGTCGGAATATGTATGATCGTTCACCTGATCAAGGAGAGGACACGGACCTTAACGCGCCCAAGATCGCTCTTATCGAAGGCGCGGTTATATTAATCATTAAAATATATGCCCTTGAAGTGTGCCTCTCCGGCATTATAGCTTGGGACAGTTTTGATGCCTCTGATATACTAAAAAGCGAGATTGTGCTTAAAAATATTGTCAAGAATATCAAAGAAGACTTTGATATTAACGTTTTGGCATATTTTGCGAGTGACATTATTAAGAAAGACAAAAATTACTCAGACAAAGAATTAATGGAATTTAATGATACACAAAGTGGATTACAATATTTATTGGCTGTGGAAGCAGACAAAATTTCTAAAATTATTAAAGATGTTTTTATTAATAGTAGTCCAATATCAACCGATCTACAGTTAAACATTAAAAACAAAACACTTACCGGCACTCCATATGTTTCCGACGTAC
>Ga0098061_1000643_pt1 | contig 16847 bp, 15 predicted proteins | sample 22_taG_FD_92579 | JGI IMG/M metagenome (GOLD analysis project Ga0098061, IMG submission 92579) | Marine viral communities from the Subarctic Pacific Ocean - 22_ETSP_OMZ_AT15343 metaG | ecosystem: Environmental > Aquatic > Marine > Oceanic | place: Subarctic Pacific Ocean | collected 2015-01-20
ACCGTGAAGTTGAGTATGAGAAACAAAGGCAAGAGAGAATTCGGCGTCTTAATGAGTCGGTGGGGCCAATTGGAAATGGTGTAAGCTTATTTGAGAACACTCAACCCATCGCAGAGTCTGGTGGGGGAAAGGCGCTGGCCGGGATGGCTCCTACCGATGCCGGGGTGGATATCTCAGGGATCGTGGGTCTCGCGGGCGGTAAATGGAATGCGTTAAAAGGATGAACAATGAGTAGAACAGTAAACGTTGAGGTTACTCTGGGCGAAGTCAGAGGCGATGTAAACAGGTTGATTAAAAAGTTTGTGAAGAAGGTTAAGAAAGAAAAGGTTATAGAGAAGTATTTAAGTAAGCGCTCCTATGAAAAGCCTTCTGTAAAGAGACGAAGACAGCGAAAACAAAAAATTAATAATGCCCGCAAGGCAGAACAAGAAAGAAATGAGAAGTTTGCGATAAAATAACTATTTACTAGGAAACGGAGAAGAAAATGGTACAGAAATACGGATCCCCAGGAATTTGGCATACCCCGGCATATCAAGCATCTGGGTGGCCGTGGATAAGTGGCTCAGCTATTCTAAGCGACACGGTTCAACGTGTAAGGTTCCCACGCGTTACAAAATCCTTTACAGTGATGAACACAGGCTCCGAAGGCGCAGCGAACATTTTCGTAACTTTTGCGCCCCCAATTGACAAACAATTCGCAGACGGTCCTACGGGAGACTTCCTGCCTGGAGCAGTAGCCGCAGGATCTGCGGATGATGTTTATTCTGCGAACCATTTTGTGGCAATAGCGCCGGGTACTGGTAGCTTTACTTTTGATCTTAAGTGTAGAGAGGTTTATATCTCTAACGTAGCGGGTGTACTTGGCCAGGGCGCTTCAGATACTGGATACAAAGTACTGGCCGAACTAACTTCAATTGCGAGCGGCAGCATGTGGGTGTTGACGGGCTCTGGTATTAGTTCAACTGATGGCACATGATGTCTATTGTGTGTAGATATCAACTATCTAATTAACAGGTTTGGTTTTTTTACCTTAAAACTTACTAATTAGTATTGACGTGTTTTAGGAGTATTCATATGTCCACCTTACTTAATCAGGCTATAGTCGAAGCGGAGACTCTAAGAGAGGCCGCTCTTAAGAGCGCCGAAGCTGCTGTTATTGATAAATATTCAAGTCAGATCAAAGAAGCAGTTGAACAATTGTTAGAGCAGGACGATGAGGATTTCTACGCTCCGGACCTTCCAGCGGAGGGAGGTGAGTCTGCTCTTGTGGACAATGTTCCGACTGCCGGCGAGGAGAGTGGAGAGTTATGTTTTTGCCCCGACGAAGAAGAGAAAGAAGAGGTAGACGCAGAGCCTACTGGAGAAGAGACTATTGAACTAGATCTAGATAAGATACTGGAAAGCCTCAGCGAAGGTGGTGATAAAGGCTATGGCAAGAGCCCTGAAGCTTTTACGGGCGATGAAGAAGAGGAAAAAGAAGAAATTGAAGACGTTGAGGGCGAGAAAGCTTTAGAAGAAGATATTGAATTAGAGGAAGCCGCTTTAGAAGAGTCCCTTACTGTAGATATTGAGCCCACGAAGAGTGGCTGGGCGGGAACACCAGAGAAGATTGTGCAACACCAGGCGAAGCAAATGCTCGCGATGCTTCAAAGCAGTGAACACAGAGAAGATTTTGAAGCTATCAATAAAGCAGTTGCAGGCCTTCAGAATGAAAACAAAGATCTTCAAAAGACTATTGATGATACTGCAAAGAAACTTAAAAATAAAGAAACACGCATTCAAAAGCTAACAGAGGCTGTAGGAATGATGAAAGAGATCCTTGAGGAATCTAATGTTGTTAACGCTAGACTCCTCTACAAGGTTAGAGTTTTGGAAAATAACTCCTTGAATGAGCGACAAAAGTCACAAGTTGTCGAAAAACTTTCCGAGGCTAAATCTGTGGAAGAAGCAAAATTAATTTTTGAAACACTTCAAAGCTCAGTGGGCAGCACCAAACGCCATCCAGAATCACTTAGCGAAGCCGTTGAACGCTCTTCTTCAGCAATGTTGCTATCTCGTAAGGGAGAAGCAACACCAGACGGTCAAGCACCAGCCTTAGATCGTTGGCAAAGATTAGCTGGATTGAAATAGATTTAAAGGAGGAAATATAAATGTCTGTTTTAGAAACCCTTACTGAGGGTATTAAAGAGCGTTCCCTCCAAAATGAAGGTGCTGCCCTGCTTGAAAAGTGGGACAAGACCGGCCTTTTGGAAGGTTTAGGTTCTGATTATAAGAAAAATACCATGGCTCGCTTACTTGAGAACCAAGCTTCACAGCTTCTCAAGGAGGCTTCGTCCATGGCTGGTGGGGATGTGCAGGGCTTTGCTTCTGTTGCGTTTCCCATCGTTCGTCGTGTCTTTGGCGGTTTGATCGCCAATGACCTTGTTAGTGTCCAGCCGATGAGCTTGCCTTCGGGCCTGATCTTCTTCATGGACTTTACGTTCCATACCACCAAGTTGATGTATCCTACTGCTGGAACATCGGTTTATGGTGGTGGTGTGGTTGCATCGGCAATCACTGGCGGTGTGGATCTTACCTTCGCTAATGATGAAACTAGTTTTTATTCATTAAACCAAGGTTATGCCTCACCAACTGGTTCTTCCACCACACTGGACTTTAGTGTTGCTACTGCCGACCAGCACGTCTATGTTACTGGGTCTGTTGGCGGTTCGGGTACTGCGGCTGGTAAAGTCGGAAATGCCGGTACGACCACTTGGTCAAACATCTCCACACAGGATGGTGCAATTCTCTCCACTCCGCAGGAGTATGTTGACTATGTGACTCGTATGGATCCTGATCTTTCGGGCTCGGATGTTGCTATCTTTAAGCTTGCGGGTACGGTGAGCCCATATCAAACGGTGTTTTCCCAGATTAATGAGAAGGATTTTATCACTCTCACCCCTGGCACTTCTTTGACGAATGCTCGATTCGTTCGACGTCTGACGCAGAAGGACCCTGATAGTACCGTTATAAACGGTCTTATTGGTGTTGCGACCGGCCTCGTGGCAGGAAGATCGGCAGCGAACATTAGTACCAGTGTTCTGGCTGTGACAGACGCCAGTTGGACCATCGCTGATGACTTCCAGGCTGGAAACGCAGTCGGGTCCATTGTTGGCGATCCTCTCTGGGGCCTTGAAGGTGCTGGCGACACGGTTGGCTCGTATGGCGGCGAAAGCGTGGGAATTATGCCTGAGATCGATATCAAGGTGGACAGCATTGCTGTTACCGCGATTACCAAGAAGCTCAAGGCTAAGTGGACTCCCGAACTCGGTCAAGATCTCAATGCGTATCACAACCTCGACGCTGAGGTTGAGCTTACGCAGATCCTTTCGGAGCAGATCGCTCTCGAAATCGATCGTGAGATCCTCAACGACCTTGTTGAAGGTGCTACGGCTGGCCGGTACTTCTGGTCGCGTTCTCCTGGGAAGTTCCTTGCCAAGAGAGGAGGCGGCGAGATTGGTTCTACGACCACTCCCCCTGACTTCACTGGTAATGTGTCTGAGTGGTATGAGACGCTCATTGAGACCATTAACGACGTGAGTGCTAACATTCATCGTAAGACGCTTCGCGGCGGTGCAAACTTTGTTGTTACGTCTCCTGAGGTTGCCAACATTCTTGAGTTTACTGCTGGTTTCCGCGCTAGTGTCACTGGTGACGCTGATCGTGGTACCGTTGGTGCTGTCAAGGTTGGTGCTCTTTCCAAGAAGTGGGATGTCTATGTCGATCCTTATTTCCCGAGAAATCTTGTTCTCGTTGGTCGTAAGGGAGGCAGCTTCCTGGAGTCTGGGTACGTTTATGCTCCATATGTGCCGTTACAGGTCACCCCGACCATTTTCGGTACTGAGGACTTCACGCCACGAAAGGGTGTGATGACTCGGTATGCCAAGAAGATGGTTCGACCTGATATGTATGGTACTGTCGTTGTCTATGACTTGCTTGGCTAATCTTAGTCTGCTGTAAGTTTAAAAACAAAACCCTGGTTGTTTAGGCAGCCAGGGTTTTTCTTTTTGCCCCTAAACTACTTATTATAATAGGAGAAGTATACTTATGGCCGTCCCCCAACTAACGCCCAAACAGAATAGTAGCCCTGTAGTGCTACCACAGACAGGATCTGTGACGAATGCTGCGGTGGTGGCCAACTATCCGCTTGGGGTATATGTTCGTAGTACTAGACAGGATAAGGCTACAAACGATCTTTACGATGTGATGTTTGTCACGGGGGCCGTGGAACAGGTAAACTATACTTATCGAAAATTAGGCGGCGACGTTTTAGATATTGAGCTTACGGAAAAGAATATCTTTGCTGCATATGAAGAGGCTGTGTTGGAGTACTCTTACATTATAAACCTACATCAAGCTAAAAATGCGTTGGGGGGCGCCCTTGGCAATGCTACGGGTTCTTTCGACCAGCGCGGTCAAGTGTCTGGCACTGCTGTGCCTACCACTTTGGGCTTACGATATCCACGTTTTGAGTTTGGCTATGCACGACAAGTGGCAGACACAGTGGCGACAGATGTCGATTTGGGGGGCACTCAACGCATCTATTCTGCCTCTATTGCGGTCACAGCCAGCCAGCAAGACTATGACTTACAAAATATAATTTCGTCCTCGGCGGCTCAGGAAACTACAAAACTATACTTTGATAAGGTAAAGGGCAACCGCATCTTCATTCGCAAGGTTTTTTATAAAACGCCCCACGCGATGTGGAGGTTTTACGGATATTACGGGGGCCTCAACGCAGTGGGAAACTTGTCCACATATGGCATGTATTCCGATGATAGTACGTTTGAGATTGTCCCCGTGTGGCAGAACAAGGCACAGGCTATGGCCTGGGAAGATGCAATTTGGACAAGAAATTCTCACTATTCTTACGAAATAAAAAATAATAGATTGAGAATATGGCCCATCCCCACCACCTCTTACCCGTCGAATATCTGGATTCAGTTTAGTGTGCGCCAAGATTCATGGGGCACGGACGGGGAGTCGATAGATGATGCTTACGTTGAAGGAGTTAACAATTTAAACAGCCTTCCCTTCAACAACTTAGAGTTTAAAAAGATTAATTCGATGGGTAAACAATGGATCAGGCGTTTTGCCTTAGCCCTGACAAAAGAGATACTGGGACAGGTGAGGGGGAAGTTTGCTACTATTCCCATACCGGGTAGTTCTGTTAACTTGAATGCAAGTGACTTGTTAAGTCAAGCAAAAGAGGAGCAAGACAGGCTTCGGACAGAATTGAAGGAGACTTTGGAGGAATTGACGTATTTGAAGCTTGTCCAACAGAGCGCGGATGTGACTGAAGCGACGCAAAAAAGCTTTCAGACTGTTCCTTATTTTGTGTATACGGGGTAATAAATGAATGCCAAATTTTGAGAATAAATGGACTAGAGCAGATGCACCACCACCACCGCTCTTCTTGGGACAAAAAGAGCGCAATCTTGTTAAGCAAGTCAATGATGAGCTTATAGAGAGGGTTATTGGGCAACAGATTCTCTACTATCCTATTAGTTTTAAAGACACCGACTACCACCCAGTCTATGGGGAGGCCATTATAAAAACATTTTTACCTCCCATCAGAGTCTTTGCTTTAATAGATTGGAACTCGTATGAAACAGATTCTCAACCTTACGGCGTAGATAGGAAGGCCAGTATTAACGTTCACTTTCACAAACGGCGGCTGGAAGAAGATCAAAACACAGACGTTCGAGTGGGGGATTTTGTCTCTTATGGACAAATCTTGTTTGAAATAGTAAAGCTGGAAGACCAAGATGGACTCTTTGGACAAATAAATGCAAGGTTTGAGGTGACGGCAACGTGCATCAAGGCAAGACAGGGGTTATTTGATGGGCTATAAAACTAAAAAGAACTATGGCTATACTGGTGTTAAAGATGCTGATCGGATAAGAGAGGACTACTTTCTTCCATCTACGCTAGAAGATATTGATGGTGCATTGTTTGATAGAATCAAAAATCTTGAAATTCAAGCGACGTCGAACACGGGGTTCAATTCGGTTCCTGTGATTTGGGTATCGGCTGAGCGCTCTTTTCAAGTCAAAAACAATAGAACCCTTAGGGATTCCGACGACCAGTTTATCCTGCCCGTGATTTCCGTAGAGAGAAATAGTTTTGAAAAGTCGTTAAGTAGGAAGGGGGGAGTGTTTGGAAATGCTTTTCCGGTAAATGATGTGAAGGGGGGTTCGGTAACAATTGCTCGCCGCATCAATCAAGATAAAACAGCTAACTTTGCACGCGCCGCATCTAAACGAAGGTTTGGACAGCTTAATTATAAGTTCAACAATCCACAGGTAATATACGAAACTATAACAATTCCTCTTCCTATCTACGTGGACGTTTCGTATACCATTCGATTACAGGCAGAGTACCAGCAACAGATGAACGATATGATGGCTCCTTTTGTTAACTTGGGGTATGGTATAAATTACTTTACGCTACTACGCAATGGACACAAGTATGAAGCATTTGTAGATGGGAATTTTCAAAGCAATAACAATGCTAACGCTCTGGGGGAAGAGGAGAGAATGTATCAAACGGATATCAATATAAAGGTTTTAGGGCATATTATCGGGGCAGACAAAAACCAGGAGCGCCCAAAGATTGTTCGTAGAGAAAATATGGTTGATATTACGATTGGAAGAGAAAGAGCAATTTTCGGCGATATACCTGATCATTTAAATGCCCCGGAAAAATACCGCAGCTAGGTGTTGTTTTGAAAGTGGTTTTAACTACTTATTTATAGCACCATCGTTATTAGGAGTACATTTTTATGTCAGTGAAATCATTTAAGTTCGTAAGCCCAGGCATTTTTGTTAATGAAATAGATAATTCGGCCCTCCCGGAGGCGCCTGCTCAAATCGGGCCTTTGGTTATTGGCAGAACCCTTCGGGGACCCGCGATGCGCCCTGTTAAAGTTAATTCTCTTGAAGAATTTATTAATGTTTTTGGCCCCCCGGTAGGGGGAGGACAGACCTCAGATGTTTGGAGAAACCCAGGCGAAACCAGTCCTTTATATTGTCCTTACGCGGTGCAAGCGTATTTGGCCAATAGCTCTCCAATAACAGTAGTAAGACTTCTTGGTGAAGAGTCTGTGGACGCGAGTTCGACTGGGTACGCTGGATGGAAGACGACGCAGGATCCAGACAACACCTTGGCTGACTGCGGGGGTGCTTTTGGCCTGTTCCTAATCCAGTCTGGGACTAACCCCGTTCATGCTGCTGGTAGTATGACCGTTGGGAATTATGCTGATGTTAATAATGGGCAAACTTTCTCCTTAACCGCTACAGATGGAGCAATTTGCGTCTTCACAATTGACACAGCAGTTTCCACCACAACCTCCAACATCGTCGGAACTAATGGCATTAGTTCCGATGATGAAATGGCAGCGCAAATTATTGCTACTATTAATGATGCAACCGCAGGTTCGGGTTCTGGTGTGGGATATACCGCGCTCGAATTCCCCGCATCGGATGGATACCTAGAAATTGTCCAAGATACGGTGGGTGTAAATGGAAACCGGGCTATTGCAGACGCTATCAGTGGGATAACCGTACTTGATATGTCCGGAGGGGTTGATGGAACGTGGAGCGACTTAACGGGAACGTTAGCGGCAGTTTTCTATGCCGATTCAGGCTCGACTGTACTTTTAACCGGGTCAACCATGAATGCTAGCTCCCCCGCGCCGGTAACAGCCGCCGCTCGGACTTTCATTCAGTCGGTAAGCGATTATCATGCTTTTGATATAGTGGTAACGTCTTCAGTTGCAACGAGCGAAAAGATTAGAGTTAACTTTAATGTGGATTCCCCCGATTATATTAGAAATGTGTGTAATACAAATCCGACTTTATTAAACGGCACTATCTCTAATACTACAAAGCCTTACTTCCTTGGTGAAACTTATACACGTAATGTATTGGACTTACTTGGCAATGGTTCGACCACGCAAGGGGCTACTATGGGCATGATCTTGCCTCTGGAGGCATCGGCCAGCACAGACAGCAGCGTTCAATGGCAGGACAGACAAATTCCCGCTAAGGCGGCCCAATCGGGGTGGCTTTTTGCCAATGATAGTGGCCTGGATACGTCGTTTGATGCTTATAATGCTAAGAAGTTGTTTAAGTTCCACAGTTTGAAGGCCGGGACCTGGGACCAGCGTAATGTTAAGATTTCTATTCAAGACATTCGGGCGCCGCTGAACAGTACTACTTCGAAATATAGTACCTTTACAGTCGTTGTGCGCAAGATGAGCGACAACGACGCCCGACTTCTAATAATGGAGCAGTTCTCCAACTGCAACTTGAACCCGTCTAGTCCGAGCTATATTGCTCGTAAGATTGGCGATAAGTACTATGACTTTGATGCGGTCGAAAGAAGAATAAAAGAGTATGGTCAATATGCTAATCAATCCAAATATATTCGCATGGAGATGGATCTAAATGTGGACGCCGAGGGGGCGCCTGATGTGGTACCATTTGGTTTCTTTGGGCCGTCTACGTTCAAAGGGTTTACGGTTATGTCAGGGGCGGATGCTCCTCTTGCCTTTGGCTCGGATGGTTACACTCCTCCTGGTTCGCTAACTCCATATTCCGGCGCGATGGGTCATGAAACCTCCTATGGTATACCGAAGGACCCGTCACCCGACACAGGACTCGGGCGATACTGGGCTTGGTCTGGTGACGCTAAAGTAACAGCGTCCTTTAGATTCCCCAAGATTCCCTTAAGATTATCGTCCTCTGATGAAGGTCTCCCCTTGAACTCTAAAGCATATTGGGGCTTCTCTTCTTACCGCGCACTTGGGGACGTTACATTCAACAAGGATGTTGTAGATGTTCTGGAAATTCTTCCCGACCGTGGGTTCTATACTGAGACGTTTGCGGCACCGGCTTCGATAGATACAAACTTCTTGGAAATTCCTGTTATCTTCACGCTGGATGATATTCGCGCAACTGACCCGACTGCTGGAAGTACCGATAGAAGGCTTTTCTATGAGTCTGGTTCTAGGCAGGCCGACACTTCCATTAGTGCCGATGCTGCTGGCTACACGAAGCCTGGCTCATCTACGACCAAATATGGCTATCGGGCTACGTTGTTGGCGGGTGCTGATCGCTTTACGTTACCTCTGGTAGGCGGAAGTGATGGTTTTGACATTACGGAAAAGGATCCGCTTAGAAACTCGCAGTGGGATGCAACCACGACTGAAGTAACCAGCTATTCGTATAACACTGTTAAGCAAGCCATTGATATTGTGAGGGATGCCGAAATTGTGGACTTTAATGTCTTAAATGTTCCCGGTATCACTAACGAGGCTTTAACGCTTCATGCAATAGAGACGGCAGAAAGCCGAGCGGATGCTTTAGCAGTTATTGATCTCACTGGTGATTATGCAGCGGCTAGTGAGAACACCTTACCGTTCTCTGACCGAGTGGGGTATGTAGACGCCGCTGTGAGCAACATCAAAGCTCGTAACTTAGATAGTAGCTACGGGTGTGCGTATTATCCTTGGGTACAGATATTTGATAAGATTAACAATCAGTATGTGTGGGTGCCCCCTTCCGTCGTGGGACTGGGCACAATGTCTAACTCTCAAGCACGCAGTGAGGTGTGGTTTGCACCTGCGGGCTTTAATCGAGGGGGCTTAAGCGCAGGCGCTGCGGGTATTCCCGTAACGGCCATTACGCAGAAGCTTAGCAGCACGGAAAGAGATGACCTTTATGAGGTTAACATTAATCCCATTGCGAGCTTCCCAGCAGAGGGGATCGTGGTGTTCGGACAGAAGACGCTTCAAGCAACGCCCTCGGCTCTTGATCGTATTAGTGTTCGTCGTCTTCTTATCTTACTCAAGAAAACCATTTCGAGAATGGCCACTACCGTGCTTTTTGACCAGAACATTGATGTTACTTGGAACAGGTTTAGTGGGATGGTTGAACCCTTCTTAAGGTCGGTTCAGTTAAGGTACGGGCTTGAAGATTACAAGATTGCTTTAGATAGAACTACCACTACCCCTGAGCTAGTGGATAGGAACATCATGTATGCCCAGATTTACTTGAAGCCTGCGAAGTCGATTGAGTTTATTGCCATTGACTTTAACATATCGAGAAGCGGAGCATCGTTTGAGGACTAGAAAAAATGAGGGGAAATATTTCCCCTCACTATTTATTATACAGTATAGGAGAATAAGATAATGCCATTTTGGTCAGATGCAAGTTTCGGAACCCCGGATCCAAAAAGAAAGTATAGATGGCTTGTGCAGTTGGGTGGCATGCCGCCTTGGATTGCCAAAAAGGTAAGTAAGCCTGGTTGGGAAGTTTCGGAGACGAAGCATAATTACCTTATTCACCAGTTCTACTATCCGGGGCGCGTTACGTGGAAGGATGTCAGTCTCACACTGGTGGATCCAGCAGGGGCTGGGACAGATACGATGCAGACTATCTACAACAAATTGGTTGAAAGCGGTTATGCGCCGCCAGAGTCTGAAACTAACTATAATACTATTTCACGGTCGGCGGCTGTTACGTCCTTAGGCAGAGTTGTTATTCAGCAGATTGGCGACGCTTTCGAGCTTGGCGGTGAAGGGGAATCGCTCATCGAGGGAACCTCCGGAACCCCAGGGCGTGTAGTGGAAGAGTGGGTGTTATATAACGCTTGGATTAAGGATGTAGACCTTGGAGATCTCGATTATGAGTCAGATGATTTGGTCGAACTAGCCCTTACTCTTCGGTATGATTACGCAAAACTTAATACTGCTAATTCGCCCCATTCACCAGGCGTGCCTGGCCGAGAAGATGGTTTTGGTACCGGTCCTGCTATGAATATGGGCGGCTTTTAGTGGTGAGGCGCACAAATGGCTTTTTGGAGTGACTATGGAGTTGATTTCGCGACTGCCGATATTTCAGAACCGAAACAGCAATTCCGATTTATTGCGCTTATCGCAGGGCAGAACTCCCTTAAACCTTATCTGGTAAAGAGGGTAGACCGACCGAAGTTTCAAACAACGATTGATGTTGTTCGTCGGGGCGATAGACGACAAATGCCGGGGAAGAATCTACAGCTTGTAGCAGAGCCCTTGGGCGAACATACTATTGTATTCGCGGATGCGGCAGGTGGTAAAGATGATGTTTCTTTTTTCTTTTACTCCTTGTTACGGAAGAGTGGCTATCAGGGAGTGTTCGATCCGGCTGGAGCTATGAAGAGGGTGGATTTTTCTCCATATTGGCAAAGTATTGCGGTTAACATGCCCTTTATACGAGTTCACATGCTGGAGGGGAAAGGGGGTATATCGTCGTTGTTCGGTGGAATTCTTGGTGCGATAGGGGGGGCCTCCTACGACATCGCAGAAGAAATAATATATTATGATCCTATGCCCACTAATATTTCTTTTGGGGAGAATACTTACGAAGGGACAGAAATTATAGAAGTAAGCTTAACATTTGTTCCTAGCTACATTAAAATGAATAAAGATAATAAGTCTACAATGTTCTCAAAGACAGGAGAGATAACAGGAGAGCCAACCAAACCACAACTTTCCCCGTTGCCATTCCCTGGCACCACTTATGTGACCGGCTACGGGGATAGTAAGCTTTTAGGGAAACCAAAATTTATTTAACAAGAGGTATGTATGTCAATTAGAAATAATGAAGAGCGGGCAAAACACTTAATGAATCAAGATCCCCCTCCTCAAGTGCTGCAAGAGAGCGCCGCACCCCCACAACAAGGGGGCCTGAACTTTGTCATCCCCACGGAATTGATTGATCTGCCATCCAGAGGGGGTTTTTACGCAGAAGATCATCCTTTGCACAACGAAAAGACAATTGAAATTCGACACATGACCGCTAAAGAGGAGGAGATTCTAACGTCTCGTACTCTCCTAAAGAAAGGTGTCGCTATTGATCGGGTGATAAAAAACGTTATCATAGACAAAAGAATTAATGTGGATTCTTTGCTGGTGGGGGATAAAAACGCTGTACTGGTGTACTCCAGGATTTTTGCGTATGGGCCAGAATATGCAACAAAAGTGACGTGCCCCGCGTGCGCGGTCCCCTCAGAGTTCACCTTTAACCTATTGGAACATCAGCTTTCACATCCAGATGACTTTGAGGTTCCTGAGGCTGAAGGTTTTAAGGCCGCAGAGGATGGAAAGTTCATTATCTATCTGCCTCGTACTAAGGCTGTTGTAGAGGTTCGCTTGCTCACTGGGAAGGACGAAGCGCAGCTAATTAAGGCGACTGAGATGCGGAAGAAGAAAAGATTACCTAACGCAGAAGTGGGTCTCGTAGATCAAATGTTGCAATTTGTGGTTTCCATCAATGGCGTTACCACCAAGTTTGATCTAAAAAGGTTCCTAGAGAGCATCCCTGCCGGGGACTCCCGATATTTAAGGTCTATCTATCAAAAACTATCTCCTAATTTGGACTTGTCACAAGAATTTGATTGTGTCGAATGTGGACAGACCACATTCATGGAGGTACCGTTTACCCCTGAATTTTTTTGGCCTAGACAATGATTACATGAAACAAGTATTTGAGCAGTTTTTCCTGCTCAAGTATCACGGTGGATGGAGTCTTACGGAAACCTATAACTTGCCGGTGGGGCTTCGTAATTGGTTTATGGAAAGGCTTGCTAAACAAATCGAAAAAGAAAACGAGCAGGTTGAAAAGGCAAATAAGAAATCCAAGTGATAAATAGAGCCAGGACTACGGTCCTGGTTTTGTTTTGTATAACTATTTACAAGAGAGGGTTTTGCCATGAAAGAAGAACGTGTTATAGATTTGCAGAGTGTACAGGAGGGAGCGGCTTATGAGATGTTGGGGGCAAATATTAAATATATTTTATCTCAAATGTTTGCAGGGGCCCCCATAAACACCATTGTAAAAGGTCCACCGAGCCACGTAAAAGCGTTTGTTGACTCGTTACGTAAAGAACGAGATTATTTATCGATGGCGAACACCTACGGGTGGGATAACCCTAACACGTTTAGAAATAAAGCGAAACTTGCCACTTCTGCAAAGAACTTTGAAAGAGAAACTGGCCTAAAGTGGCCTTTTAAGTAGGATTTTTTATAAATGGCAATTGACCCAGCAGACATTCCCGGATTAGTAAGCGCCTTTGAGGCTGCTTTAAGAGGAGGAGGGACACGGGGCGGTGGCCCCGGAGGCACGCCAGCCGCCCCTACAGCCCCTGTGCTGCCCTCTGGTGCTGCCGGTGCTGAATATGAGAAGGTTGTAGAACAATTACGAAATGTGACTGCTATCTTGACAGAAGTCCAAAACAAGACTTTTGATATAAACAAGCTAACTGATGCACAGCGCCAGTCTTATGAAAAGATCAAAGATCTTGAAACCGCCCAGGTTGGAGAGGCAACTGAGAACCTACATGTTCAGCAGCAGAAAGTAAGAGAACTGGACAATGAGATATACTCTAGAGAGGCTTTGAGAAGGCAGATCGCGTCGCAGTTAAACGAGCAGCAGGCTATTATTTCTAGGCTAAACGAGAGAAGAAGGGAGGCAGGAACCCTTGATACTGAGGAGTTAGCCCGTCTTGATGCGGCGGTGGCTCGCGCAGACGAGTTGAGTGGCGTTAGGGCCAGAATTGGCCCTCTTCTAGAGGAAGAACTGGGGACACTACGGGACCAGCGCAAGATTGAGCAAGCAGGACTGGAAAACAATGAAGATACGATTGAAGGCCTTACTGCACTTCGCGAAGGCATGGATAATGTTCTAGGTAAAATAGGGCTTAGTTCTAGGGCTTACGATGACTCACTGTTTGCTAAGTTAAAGGATGAGGGCCTCAAGAAGAGTATATCCGAAATGGGAGCAACGTTTGGCAAGCTTGTTAGTGGGGCAAATCTGGCCGCAAAGGTAATGAAAATGCAATTGCAAGCCACTATAGAGATGGTTGCGGCTCAGGACGAGGCACAAGCAGGGTTCCAAAAAGCAACGGCTGCGGGAGCGCAGTATAATAATATCATCAACGACACACGGGTTAGCAATATAGAATATGGAACTACAATACAGGAATCGGCGAAGGCAACAGGAGACCTTTTTACTCAATTTAAGCAATTTTCTAGGCTGGCCCCCGAAGTGCAGCAGGACTTTGCAGACTTAACGGTTCAACTTGATGCTCTTGGCGTTGATAGTGTAACCTCCTCAAAAGCTTTTAATGAGATGTTTTCAACATTGGGCATGGGGGCCGAACAGGCACAAAATTCTATGTTGCACCTTGTGGGTGCTGCCAAGGCCCTTGAAATACCTTTGGGCCAAATGCAAGAAGAGTTTGTAGGGGCGATGGATCGTCTTGCCATGTATGGCGACAGGGCGATTGAAGTATTCACTAAATTGGCGGCAATGGCTAAAAGCGCAGGAATGGAGACATCGAAACTCTTAGATGTCGCCAGCCGGTTTGACACCTTTCAAGATGCGGCAAGCACTGTTTCAAGATTAAATGCGCTGCTTGGCGGCCCGTATTTAAATAGTTTGCAGATGGTTCATATGAGTGAGGAGAAAAGACTCGAAACATTGCGGCGTAGTTTAACGATGTCTGGGAAGTCATGGGCTGCAATGAACAAACTAGAGAGACAGGCTTATGCATCCGCAGCCGGATTTAGTAGTATGGCTGAGGCTGGAAAGTTCTTTAGTCAAAATTTGGCTACTTATGATGAACTGGCAAGCAAGGCTGATGCGGCTGCTGTGAGTGAAGAAGATTTGGCAAAGATGGCCGAACAGGCAGTTCCGATCATGAAGAAGTTTCAAGCTGTAATGTATCAGTTGGCGCTGGCGGTTTCTCCTATTATTGATTTCTTACATGGGATGATTCAACCCTTGGTCTGGCTTGCGGATGCTATGGGCAAGGCCACACCTTATGTGTTTGCGTTTGCCTCTGCCCTTCTTTACATGAAAGTGACCGGCGCCGCAGCCGCAGGGAAGCTTGGGCTTCTTGTTCTGGTTTTGTCAGGAATATATAGCGTGATTACTGCCAGAGCATCGCCGCCATTTTACATGCTATTATTTATTGTAGCTTTGGGTTTTTTCGCGATAGGAAAGGCCTTAAGCGCAATGGGCCCGATGGGTATTTTTGCGGCTCTGGCGCTGGGCGCATTAGGAGCCGCCATCGGTCTGGTGTTTTATGGAATATCTGCGATGCTGGACTCCCTAACAGAGCTTATAAAGTTAGATTTTCCTATCCTGGAGTTCTATGCGTTGGGAGCGGCGGTGATGGTGCTCGCTGGGGCTTTATCAATGCTTGGTAATCCTTTTGCATTAATGGGGATGATGGCTATGGCTTCATTCTTGGGGGACCTCCAGATGAATATTACACCCACTCTTACTGGAGGGATGGAGGCTTTGGGACAGGTGATTGACACTACCACCAACATCGAGCCGGCAAAGGCTGAAGTAGCGGAACGTGTGTTGGGGTCTGTAAAGGGGGTAATTGAAGCAGCCGCAGATTCTGACTCTGCTAATGTGGCGGCGTCAGCCGATCTTTTGAGCGCTATTGCTACCCTCAATAAGTCGGTTATGGCATCCACAGCAGCCACACAACAAGCCGCCGCCGCTACAGGTGGAGAAAGAGAGATAAAATTATATATGGACTCAGAAGGTCGTCGCCAGTTTGCGCGGGGTACTGCAAAAGACATGAAGCGCGCACTTGGTAAAGAATTAAAGATAACAACATCATAGGAAAAGATAAGAATGAGAGAGCCTGCATTAAAGATACGAGCGGTGAGAAATATTGGGGTTACCCTTATATTGAATATTTCCACAATGCAGGACTTTGTGGATAGCGTTCAAGCAGAATATAGTACTCGTAACGTATATGCCCGTCCTGACCCTATAATTACTTACACCAACACAGCGCGGAAGATAACCATGAACTGGGTGGCTCAAACCCACCGCAGTCCTTTTTTACTCTCTGCCCTTCGCAGCCTTCAACAGATGTTGTATGCTTCATATGCTGATTATGGCGGGAGAAAGATTATCAAGGAGCCACCTTTATTCCACCTGTCTTTTGGCACTGCCAACTTTGGAGGAGATGGACAAAAAGCATCAGAATTTCAGATGACACCGTACCTCCAACTAAAGAATGTGTATGGAGTCTTTGATAAGTTTGATGTTCAATTGTTTGAAGGGAAGGCTGTTAAGCATCGCCGTGGTAATACGTTGCCCGATCGAGTGGCTATTAACTCCACATTCACGGTTCTCCACAATCACTTCCCAGCGATAGTGACAAAAGGAGTTACCATTACGAGTATCAAGGGAGGCGGAACTTTGGGCGGCAGCGGGAGAGGTGGTCCCCGTGCCGTCCCCGGAGAGGTGGTGGATGAAGCATCAACTGCGCGCACTCTAACGGCGGAAGCTACAGAGGTGGTAGAAGCTACCGACACGGAGAGTGTGGTGGGGAGTTCATACACGGGGGCTGTTACGAAGTCTATTACCACGTCTGGGACAGGTGAAACTGCTGCAACTCAAGTACTTTATGGCCTTAACCCTGCGGCAACGGCAGAGTTTGGGGAAGGCTACCATCAGGGAAGATTGAGCGGAGGCGTAGATATAGAGAGCCCCGAGCAGCAGGCGTTCCTCCGAGATGTATTCGAGGCAGAAGCCGGGGGTGCAGAGGTTAAGAGGATCGAGACACGCCCGAACCCCGATGGAACATACGCGACGGAAGCCATCCTGCGGGATCATTAGTTATAATAAGGAGTTATACAAGTGTCAACAATTTCTAGGTATTCAAATCGACGCGTTTTAAGAAATAATCATGAAATTTATCAAAGTTATTTTGATGAGCGCGGCATAAAACAA
>Ga0098061_1000644_pt1 | contig 16844 bp, 18 predicted proteins | sample 22_taG_FD_92579 | JGI IMG/M metagenome (GOLD analysis project Ga0098061, IMG submission 92579) | Marine viral communities from the Subarctic Pacific Ocean - 22_ETSP_OMZ_AT15343 metaG | ecosystem: Environmental > Aquatic > Marine > Oceanic | place: Subarctic Pacific Ocean | collected 2015-01-20
CCCCTCGGGCATGCATCCATTTCGAATCGGATGCCCAGGACCGGTCGGTTTGGGCAGTTGTTATGTGAACATGGCCACCGTCATACCATATCATCTGATCAAATGCTAAATTCTTTTCTACTACCCATTGAGTAAACCTTTCAGCCCGGGTGCCGAAGCCATCCACATTGGGTACAGTAATATCCGCTGCTAGACCATGTAAATGTTGACTACTATCAGAGCCTCCGATGGCTTCATTAACCTCATCGGATCGATATGCAGAGTTAACTTGAATCTTGCCTTGTCCGTCGGCGTCCAAAGCTTCCTGGATGGGCTCCAACACTTTATCGATAAGACTTTGAAGATTCTCCAACTCTAAAGCTGAAGGGATATTAGTCTTGTTCGCAGTGCTGGGATGTGCTGTAAGCGTTTGGTAACTAAATTGATCCCGGTAGGCGGGATTAGCGGTAGTGAGGGCCGTTGATAAAAGTTCTTCTGGTTTCTGACAAATAGCATCGCCCGGATAGGCACGGCAATAAACTTTGAGATCCTTCTTTTTATTAAAAGATAACGGGCCTGGATGGGGGTAGTCTTCGGAAAAGACAATAGTGGTACCGCCCAGTTGAGTCCACAGTGCGTCCAGGTCTTGGTTGCTCGCGCTATAATACACGCTTTGCAGATATTTGAAATTTGCAAATAGTTTGTCTAGGCGGCCGGTTTCGTCAGCCATTATTCGCCCCCCTCATCGCCTTCAGCCAGCAAGTCGGTATCATTTTCAGAATCCGAAAGCCATTGAGCTTCGGCCACCATCATGGGGCGCCCAGCGATGGCGCCTTGTGGCGCGGTTTGCCAACCCATTGTTCCGACATCCGTCCACACATCGGTACTCAGCAGGGTCCGCGTTCGGTACTGCAAATTATTTTCATCAATCCAGGAGTACTCGGTATCGGTATCGCCTCCAACGGCAAACCATTCGCCCTCTTCGTATCCTTCGGGCCATTGGAGCACATCTTTGTATTTTTCTTCAAATATAATCTCAATATTGGCTTCGTCTTTGAAGAATCTTTCTACTTTTCGCTCGATATTACGCATATTCTCCCCGAACTCATTTATATCTGGATCATTATAGCTTCCGGGACGGTAATCGGCATCCCAAGGGAAGGGAATTTCCGTTAGTTCTTTTACCGCATCAGTTATTAACTTTTGCAATCCTGGGTTCATGGCAAAAAAGATGCCTTCTACTTGTTTTTGAGTAAAGTTGTTGATGGTAGCGGCTAATAAAGTTTTTGCTGACATTTCTATATCAAATCCACCCACTACACAATCGGACACCTTTTCCAAAACTGCCAGAAACCCACAAAAGCCCAATTTATTGATTAAAAGTTCAAACATTTCAAAAACATTGGCCGTGTCATCTATAATAGCTGGAATGCCAGTAAAAATTGGGTCTCCGGCTTCAATTTGGCGATGCCATTGATCTTTTATTCGCTTCATTTGTTCTTTGGGGTCTTCCAGTTTCTTTTCCTGTTCGATTACTCCATCATACGAAGTGCAAAGTTGCTCGTTGAACTCATCGGCCCATAGTTCAAAAAAAGTTAATCCTTCTCCAAGCGCTTGGGCACTGAGGGCCAGTGGACCTTTAAAAATATTTTGTAAGACATGACCTACATTACAATCGTCTCCTTCGGTCAAAGGTTGTTCGTCTAGTGCATCGCGTTTTTCCGTATCGAGCGCTGGATAAATGTATTTATCAGCAAACTCTCCATACCTAATGGGATCCGATTTACTTAAATCATTTACAAGTTCTGGTAGTTTGGCCACTAAAGCTGATATAGTTTCATTATTAACCATATTTTTATTTTTAAAGGTCTCAAATCCTTCTTTCAACTGTTCGGCGGGGCATCCCATCTTGTTGGCCCAAACTTCTACCAGGTTATATTCAGAATCAAATTTTAATTTAACTTCATCAAGGGCTGCAGTTTTGGCGGCGATGGGATTGATTTTAAATTTATTTTTGTTCAAAAATTTAATAAGTGCCGATCGATATTGCTGTAAACCCTCCCTATAAAAAGGACAGTTTAATAGATATCGACCCGCATCCTTCCCTTCCGCGTCCTTTCTCAAGAAAGCAAAGATATGTTCGCGTCCTATTTTACGCATCCCCTGAATGGCGACCTTAAAATATCGACGAATCTCAAATCCTTTCAAAACTGTTTCGGTGGTGGCTTCAGAATTTCCCGGGGCTTCGTCTCGTGACTCGGCTTCTTTTTCATCTGCGGTGGGTTCAAGGGGAGGTCCCACTTTATCCATAAGTGCGGCTGGTAGGGTTACCAGAACTCTTATTTTTAACCCGGAACGTACAGGGACATAATAATCTTTTGCTGTAGCCAGAGGAACAAGTTCATCTAATGTTTTTTCTGAAGTGTCTTTATCATAATTTGTTAATAATAATTCTAATCCTGGCCGGATGGCTTTAACTAAAATATCTCCCAAGGGGACCGTAAACACATTCTCTTCAGTGGAGAGGGTTGTGATGGAATATTCGCATGTCTTTCCATTTAAAAAAGGTTCACTTTCCGATAAAGTCGTCCAATCAGGAACAATGGCTTTGGGATTAGGAATACAACTAGCACACCCGGTAGCGCTCGGCGCAAGTGCAGGAGCGGGCCCGCAATCACTAAAGTCTAAATTTTCAATATCTTCAGTTTCTTCTTTGGCCGCAAGGTCGTCAAGTTCTTTGTCAGATGCTTGTCGAAGGGCAGATTCGGCCACTTGCTGCCACCAAGATAAAATAGTTTGAGTATTTAAAACTGCAGCAGAATAAATACCCCCTTGCGTAATTCCCGCATTATTAATGACATTATCAGGGCTCATGACCGTATAAGTATGATTTTCATAAGCATATCGATATTGCTCCACATGTTGTGTTAACTCAGTTAATAGCTCGGCTTTAAGCCAATATGCAATGCTATCAAATGTAACAAAACTTTCAGGCAATTTTCTTAAAAATATATTGGCCCAAAAATCCGGTCCGGATTCATATCCAGACGAGGTATGGCCGGAAGCGCCGGCGCTGTAATCTAGATTGCCAATATCATACTCACCTCCATATTCGGGAATGTTGACGGGGGGTTGTCCTTCATAAGGAGTACCTTCAGTTATACCCAAAGGCCGATAAAGGACGGTGCGACTAGGCTGCCACGGCACACCGGACGCGTCGGTACCAGTTTTTGTACTGTCACAATCTTGAGTGGGATAAACCTCGTCATATTTAGGCTCCCTTACCATTACTTTAAATGATGGTTGTTTATACCAAGTAAAAATTTGAGGAACGCGGGTATATAAATAATAGAGGGTCTCCGGTGAATGTACATCCGTTAACATATGTAAATAATAATATAAAATCCCCATAATTTCAGGTTGTGGTAAATCTCGATCTGCTTTTGGAATTTTATCAATATAAGATCTAATAGAGCGGGATATTTCTGTTTTTAAGAAAAGATATATTAAAACAGAGAATTCATCATCAGTTAATCCGTCTACGCAGTCTTCCACCATAAATCGATGAACATTAACATAACTGCTATGATTATATTGAACTTTGTCGACCTTTTTGCCGGCGTATAATTTCCACGAATCTGTTTTACCATCAGGATGACATGGGTTTAAAGTATTTTGGATATCGGCCGAGGGCTCCATTAAGGTGGCGAGCGAATAGTTGCCCCACGGCGTGCCGCCTGTGGCGTTCCACTTGGTAGCATCTGTGACTCCGCGATAATAGGCGGAGATATCCACATAATGGGGTGTGGGGTGTAAAACTTTATCAAATTGTCCACCGAATTCTTCTTCGAAAGCCTCTCTCTCTTTCTCGGTGATCTCCAAGTATCCCATCCATCCTCCCCACATAGGAAGATTAAAGCCCGCGAAATAACGGGCTATATGGATCAGAGAGCTTTCCCCGGATGCTGGGAATATATTTTCCCATTCAAAAAAGTCCCAGTCTATGGGCTGCGTGAGAACATCGGTCATCTAAGTTGTCCTATTCACCCTACTGTTGATCCACATATTGGAGATTGGGCCAGTCAAATAATTTAATTTGACCGCAGATGCATTAACAGGATTTTTCCACGATGACGGGATCGCACCGTGTATGAGTTGACTTGGCATAATGGACGCGTACTTTATCCCTAGCGGGGTTGACAGAGAGACCGGCATAGGCTGCTCTAGGTGGGTATGGGTGGCGATTGACCAGTTAAATTCCATTTGTTTTCGAATAAAATTAGACATGATTTTTGAGTTTCCTTCAATCAGTTTTACTATTTCTTTTAAACACTCTTCCAAATATTCCCCTCTAGGAATAGGTTGAAGAACCGGCTTGCCATTTGTATCGGTGGCGGCGTTGGGGCCCCCATAATTACCCGATATTAGATCAATCCCGTATCGGCTTTTGGGTTGCCCAGACGCTCCTGCCGTAGACGGGGGCCCAGGCATTGATGAAACAATTTTAATTCCTTGGCGGGCCATGATTCGAATTGAATCGGCCTTCATACCTATGGCTGACCTATTTTGAGATAAACCCACATAACCCTCGCAGATACCAAAATGTTGATCAATGTTAGTTTTTTGGCAAATATAAATACGAGCAGCATCAGCTGAAAAGCTGGGTGAGACATATGCATCGCTATTTTCGCTAGCTACTGATGATGCCAATCGTCCCACCACTATATCAATCATGCCACATTTTCCATGACCAGCTCCGCCATTTCCAGAAGCTTTACTGGCGGGCCTGTCTCTTCCCAAAACAATCCATGAATTGTTTTTGTTTTTTATAACTTTTTCACCTTTGGCGCGGTCAAAGATAGGAACCGTTTCTGTCAGTGGTCCGCAATTTAAACCTTGTCCGGGGTTTTTTTCCACAGCAGCCTTGGCGGTCCGGGAAAGCCCCTTATCGGTTCTTGCATCCTTTTTATTAGAAAATATTTTTAGCTTACCCATATTCTACCACTCCCATTTCAGTCTGTCTTACCTTTCGTTCATTTTCCTCATCTTGGTCCCAATACTCATCGAAAGATTGATCATTTGGATCATCATAATAATCCATTCCTCGCTGATTAAATTGATTATCCCAAGAGCCGTTTCTTCTGGAAATCGCTGAAAACATACGCGGGCGCGGTGTCTGATCAAGCCGGCATTCCCAATGCCAGCGTTCCGTATCTACGGTGCGAATAAACCCAAATTTATAAGCATTCAGGCACATCCAGCGGTATGCTTTGGAAATAGGATCTTGGGGTTTAGTTCCTGCGTGGCGATCCATGTTCATCCCAATGTCATTCGCCCAGCCAGCGCCATGAGAAAAAGCATATGCTGGACGATCTGTTGGGGGCCCGGTTTTGGGTTTACAAATAGAGGGACTTGTTAATACATCATCTCCCTCTTTTATGGGTGTACAATGTGCAATACGCAGCTTTTTTTGTGAGGCCGCAAAACTTCCTTCGGGGCGCGCCCACACTTTGGCTAAAAATCGTTTACTTAGGGGTTTACCGTCCCACCCCACATAACCCCCATATGGTTGGTCTACGGCGCCTTCAGGGGCAAACTTGTTAACCAAATGGGGTTTCAACATATTACCAGTGACATTATCCCATGCTGTTCGGTACAGGCTGGATGAATATAATCTGATGCCGTCCTTTAAAGCGGCCTGACATAAGGCTATTAAATAGGGGGCGTCTTTTGTGTATACCGGGCGCCCGTTTTCCCAAATTAAAGTTTGTATATATTCTTCTTGGGGAGGGTCACTATCAAAAGTTCGTCTTGGGGTGCCTGTTTTGAATCTTAAAGTATTTGGAGTTTTCCCATCTAAATAATCGGGTATATATTCCTGGTTTCGGACTTCGGGACCGGGTGCCATGAAAGCCATAACGTTAACTGCGGCTTTTAATTGTTCAGCAGTTGGTTCTCGAATCATAGGGCCCTCATCATCTTCAAATACGTCAGAAATACTTCTTTTAGGATCAACAAAAGATTCGTGGGCTGAAGCTATGTCTGGCGATGTCCCCGCAGGAAATGAAGTTGGTACTAGTTGCAAATCTGATTGATCAACAAATCCTAATATTTTCCCTCCAGTTTTGGATATTTTATGTTCGAAAGTAACAGCCATTATATCTCCCACATGAGGAGTTCGTTGAGAGCCCCACTCTTCCTGAGAAACAATGTATGTAGGGTACATATTGATGAGAGCGTTACGTTCTTCGGCGCTTTGGGCCTTAAATTGTCGGGTGGGGGTTGCATATTCGCCCCCTAAATAAGACCAATCAGGTTGAATGCGCCATTGATCAACACTGGGGCGTTGTGCCCATATTTTGATATATTTTGCAGATTTAGAGTTTCGGCGGGTTGGACGAAGTCCGCCCGCTTGGACTGGTGCATAGAACCTCTCTTCATCTCCATAATAATATACAAAGGCCACCTTTAAAACAAGCGCGGCCCACGGACCATCGGGGTCGACGCGAACGGCGCGGCTCATTTCACGAGCAGTTTCTTTCCATTGGATAAGCCCATCGTGGTTGGCAGTCCAGTTAGCTTCCAATGTAGATAACGGAGTTAAGTAAGGATCGACCGACCCATTAACTTTATAAAGTCGAGAACCAAATATATTCTCGCCTGCCGCCACTTGATTAACTGGTATTTTGACTTTAGTTCCCATCTTCCTGGGTTCCTTCTTTGATCATATCAAAAAGATCATTTTTATCATCCATCGTTAATCCAATATCACTTTTCTGTTTTCGTTGAATTATAGATGATATTTTAACGAGTTGTTCATTTGATCGTTGTAGGGTCTCTACATATTTTGCTGCGGTGAGTCCGACTGTCATATGCCGCTCTTCGTCTCCACTCAAATAAACCACAACATCATCCAATAATCGACGAGTTATATCGCGATCATCTTCAATATTTTTAATAGCTTTTTCTAAATATTTTTCTAAATCTTTCATAAATCGCCTTTATTCCATTTAGTTTTGAAAATACGATATCTGTGCCTCAACTTATTAAGCGAATTAACAATTTGCTTAGTATTAAGTCCAGTGATTTCGCGTATATACAAATAAATAGCTTTCTTATTAAAAATTTCAATATCTTCGGAGCTTTGAAGCAATATTTTTATGGCTTCTAAAACTTTTCGTTCGTTAGGTTTTAATTTTAACTTATCCCAAGTATCAATTTCAACCCACAAAAGAGACCAAAATTCTTTCCATTCTCTTTCGGTATCATAAGTCATTTCTGAAGAAATGAATTTCATTTCTAATTCTTTAGTTAAATCCTCAAATTGAGTTTCCCTCTGTCGACTACGTTTATTTTTTTTAACTTTTTGAATAAACCAATTTTTGGTGATCACTGAAAAATATGAAAAAGCTTTTGATCCTTTTGAGGGGTCAAACTTATCCAGCACAGTCGTTAACCACACTTTGCAATCGTCTCGCAATGTATCAATATTTGGCAAAACTGTAAAACGATAAGTAAAAACAATTTTATCCACCATTTCATTAAAAGCTGGCTGAATAAATTGAATATATAATTCTGTGCGACGTTTGTTGTCGGTAATGTTATTGTATTCTACAATGGCATCTTCGTGTACTTGCGTAAAGTACATACGAGGATTTTTGGTTCTTCTTATTCGTCTATATTTGGTCTTTTTAGTTTTCTTCTTGGATACGGTAGGAGTATTTTTCGTCGTCATCGTACATTATTTCCTTCATTTCTAAAATGGGGAAATAATCGACCTTATAATCTTCGAAAGTCTCTATTAAAGCTTTTCCGTGACGTATAAGATCTCGCAATGTTTCGTCCCCATAAAACATCTCCATTTCATGAACCCCGTCGACATGTTTTATATATGTTTCCATAACTTCTTTTAACTCTTCTATGCCGGAAATTAAATCAAATGTATATTGTTCGGAGGCTCGAATTTGACTAAGAGCTTCTTTAATATACCATATTAAAAATATAATAATAGAAAACAACAAAAAAGAAGTCACACTTAACAGGATGGATAAAATTGTCATTAATATTCCACCTTTTTTAGCCGATCTTTTTCTTGTTGCAACTGTTGTTTATTTTTTTCAATATATTCTTCAACTAATGATCCCACCTTCTTACCTTTCAGCGGTTTATCTTGCGCAAGAATCGTCGGCATAGAAATAAGCTTTTTAAGAGTATTATCCGAGGCGCAAAAGGTACAGTTTTCTAATCTCTCTTTAATAGAATGACTTATTTCAAATTCTGTTTTGCAGTTTTCGCAATAATAACAATATTTAGGCATTCTCGGGAGTTCCCTCTTCGGATTCGTTGTCTACCTCATTAAAATGTACTACGGGAGGATTTTCCACCATCAATCCATTCTCTGTGTCGACTAAATCAAACCCAGCCAGGACTGGCCCGATGTCTGATTGTTCCATGATTGATTTTTGAAGAGCCATCATGATTGCTCCAAGTGCTTGATTGCTAAGTTTCATTATATATATCTCCTTTATGAACTTACTTACTATATTATAACCCATTATTAACTAAAAGTCAAGGTTTTAACTGAAAAGTGTGTTTATTTCCCATTAACAACTCCCGGTATAGCTAACCAATCGCTATTAATACGAACTTCTAAATTTTTTTCCCATGCTGCTTCCAGCATTAGCGGCGAAATGCCTAAAGATTTACTATATTCTATAAAAGCATTTAAATCTTTGGGAAAACATTTGCCGCCGAATCCTTTTTTTCCATCCGGGCCAGGGCATTGAGTATGCATGTGATTTACCCACCCGGAGGATAATAAACCCCCCAATGCGACAGGCCAATCTATATTCTCTATTTCTGCGGTCTGTTTAAACTCATTAATAAGTGAAATTTTAGCCGCGAAGAAGCAGTTACAAAAATATTTGATAAAACAGGCGGTTTTTGCATCTGTTAAGATATAGTTGATATAGGTATCAGGAAAGATTCTTTCATAAATATTAAAAATATGGTTCACCGCCTCCGGGTCTCCCCCTAATACTATGCGGGAAGGATTTTTAAAATCTTCTACAGCAGTGCGCTCGGTAAGAAACTCAGGATTAAATACAAGTGTGTGTTGGGAAAAGGATTTTATTAAATCAAGGGCGCCAGCAGGAGTGATAGTAGATTTAATTATTAGAGTTTTATGACCTCCCAACTCTTTGATGGCCGCTTTGACTATCGAAAGATCGAGATTACCTTTATTATCCATCGGAGTTGGTACACAGATAAAAATATATTTTAAATTGTATAACTCTTGAAGAATATTTGGGCTCTTTTGGGGATTCTTATCATAAACAATCATATTATAATGATTTTTGAACCCTTCATTAATAGCATTTCCTACAAAACCATTGCCGACAATTCCTATTTCCATTTATTTGATTTCCTTTTTAATAAAATGATGGCTATCTTCGTCTATCGAGACCACTCGGCACCTGCGCAGACTAGATACCAGATCTATTGAGGGTTTCACGGCGTCGATTCCAAATCCATGTCCCTCTAAAATATGGTGATAACTTTTAGTATGGAGATCATTAAAGCCTTTGCTGAAATCGAATTCCTTTTCTTCTATTTTTAACGACCGATATGTCCTTTCGCCTTTTTCCTTGACGTTGGTGGGGAGATATTTCTCATTGCAGCTCAAAAACCATCGGACATTGGCACGCTCTAAACGAAGATATCCCGACATTATATCTTTTTTGGAGACATAAAGTTTATTTTGCACGACCGGACCGAAGATCCACGTTAACATATCAAAAAAATGTACGCCAATGTTGGTCGCAAGGCCGCCAGATTTACTTTTATTCCCTTTCCACGAATAATGATACCACAACCCGCGCGAGGTTATGTAAGAAAGATCGATATCATAGATTTTATCAGGCTCAATGTCTCTTTTTAGATCCTCAATGGCGCCGTGAAGACGAAGTTGTAAAATATTATTGATTTTTTTACCGCTTTCTTGTTCTAAAATGTTCAAAAAATGAATATTTTCAGGATTCAATACCAAAGGTTTTTCACAAATTACGTCGCAATGATTGCGGAGACCCATGCGAATGTGTGAATCGTGTAAATAATTGGGAGAACAGACGGAAAGATAGTCTAAACCATTCCCTCGTCGTCTTAATTTATCAATATGTCGGTCAAACCTCTCTATTTCGGTAAAAAAAGAGGCTTTTGGATGATAAAAATCTAAAATTCCCACTGAATCATGGGGATCTAAGGCCACTTCTAAAATATTACCGGTTTCTTTAATGGCTTTCATGTGTCGGGGTGCGATATACCCGGCGGCGCCAATTAATCCGAATCTTTTCATGTTTGCTCCATAAATTTGGTGATATATTGGACTACGTTTTCTCTTTCGTTCTCGGATAAGCCTGGATAAATAGGAATTGAAATGACTTCTGCACATCTTTGTTCCACATTGGGCAATCTTTGGCCATTTTCGAATAAAGGTTGTTTGTGAAGAGGTATAGGATAGTAAATGGCGTTCCCAATGCCTTTTTCATCTAAAAATTCTTTCAATTTATCTCTCCTCGGGGTACGCAAAGTATATTGATTCCAGGAATGACCCAATAGGGGTTTGGGAACTATTAAATCCGGCAGATGACTCAAGTGAGAATGATAAAAAGCCGCGTTCTGGGCGCGTTGTTTAATCCACATAGGAAGGTGGGGCAATAAAACACTCAAAAATGCCGCATGAAGCGTATCTAGTCGAAAATTGCCTCCTAAAATTTCAGTACAATACTTTTTGGGGGCGCCGTGGGCCTTAAGGGCGCGCATAGATGTGGATAGGGACGCTTTTTTCGTTGCGACGGCTCCGCCGTCTCCTAAACAGCCCAGATTTTTAGCGGGGAAAAAACTAAAAGTGCTAATGTCACCTTCTGTTCCTATCATTTCTCCCTTCTTAGTACGAGAGCCTAATGATTGCGCGCAATCCTCGATTAGAACTGCTCTTTTCCGTGCGCACAGGTCTTTTATCGCCAATAAATCCCCCGGTTCTCCGAAAAGATGAACAAATAAAATCCCTTTAGTGGCTGCGGTCCATGCGTTTTCATAGTCTTCTGCTGATGGATGGAAAGAATCGGGACTGATGTCTACAAAGGTGGGTTTTAATCCGGCGCGCAGAATAGAACTAGCTGACGCTACGAAAGTAAACGGAGTAACCAAAATTTCATCCCCTTCTTGAAGACCCAAGGCTCGTAACGCAACAATCAATGCATCAGAACCACTTGAAACCCCAATAACATGGTCTATACCAAGATAATTAGCAAGTTGATTTTCAAATATCTCAATTTGTGGTCCATTAATAAACCTCCCCTCCACCAAGCACTGTTTAAAAGTTTTTTCTAACTCAGAGTAATGTGGTTTTAACACGCGATTTAAATTAAACAAAGGAATACTCATAATTTATAAAATATTCACCCAGTGGTTAATCATTTCATCCAACATGGTACTAAAAGTATAAGAAGGTTGCCACCCCAACGTTGTGTGAATTTTGGAAGCGTCTCCTTTGAGATATTTTAACTCTTCTGGACGCATGTAAAGAGGGTTTTGCGTCACATAATCTTTATAGTCCATATCTAACTTGGAAAATACTACTTCGCACAAATCCCTAACTGAATTAGTTTTACCGGTAGCTACGATAAAATCCTCGGGGATGTCATGGTTGAGAATCATGTGCATAGCGCGGACATAATCTTTAGAGTGGCCCCAATCCCGGTAAGAATCTAAATTCCCCAGTTCTAATTGATTTTTAAGCCCTTTTTTGATTTGAACCGCAGTTTTTACAACCTTGTTCGTAACAAAATTCGTTCCCCGCCGGGGAGATTCGTGATTAAACAAGATTCCATTACATGCATGCAAACCATAAGCATGGCGATAATGTCTAACTAAGTTATATCCTAATACTTTGGCACAACCATAGGGACTAACCGGGTTCATAGGTGTGGTTAGTCGCTGAACTCCATCAGAATCCACCGAGTTCCCGAACATTTCAGAAGAACTGGCTTGATAAAATCTAGCTTTTGGTGTTATAGTGCGATAAACTTCTAACATATTAAGAACTCCTAGAGCATTTGTCTGAATAGTAAAGGAAGGGATGTCAAAACTAATACGAACATGGCTCATGGCTGCTAGATTATATACTTCATCTGGCTTTACTTCATTAAAAATGCGATATAAACTGGGAATATCCAGAAGATCACCATAAAATCCGTTTATATCCGATGATTTATCGTAAAGATGTTTAATACGGTCATTTTGATTTTCAGCTACCGAGTGACGCCTCAACATGCCATATACTTCATAATTATTTTCCAAAAGATATTCGGCCAAATAGCTTCCGTCTTGACCTCCAATCCCAGTAATGAGCGCTCGTTTTTTAGACATTATTTAATCCTTTTTCTATTTTTTAAATCATAATCTCCGAAATCTCTTTCGAAAACGGTTTTGCCACCATCAGGAGATTCATATATTTTACATTTATTTTCATTTAATAAAATAACACACGGCTGCGAAGTAATCAATTTATTAAACTCCCTATATATTTCTTCAAAGGATGCCGCTGCGTGAACTAAAGTAAAAGGAAGCAGAGGATCGCCGTCTCCATAAGAAACCATATCCCACAGTTCATATTTTATACTCATTTCTTTCTCCTATAATTGTTTTATCTCTTTCAACCCCATAGTAGGGACCAGTTTTTACTTCATATAAAATGGTGTCATCTTCGAGGACATCAAAACTATGCCCTCCGCGAAAAACAACTGCACAATCGCCTGGGCCCAATTCGGTTTCATATATAAAAGTATCATCTATATCCCAGAATTTAGCCTTTACTTTTCCTGCTAAAAAAATCCATGCTTCTTGAGTTATGTCTGATACCCTGTGAAGTTCGTTATGCTTGTGAGGTACAAACGAAACTCCTTTAGATAATTTTTTAGTAGAAACTTGTAAATATTCTTTGTCCGGACATAAATTATTCCTTTCCTTTTCTATATTTGCGCGCCTATTGATAGTCAATAAGAGAATTTGGGGGTTTATTTTAGAATATATTTTTTCCATGGAGTTTCCTTAAACCATTAATAATTTTATTTTTTTTAGCATTTCAGAATTAAGTAATGTATATTCTTTACCTTTAATCTCAATAAAGGCGCCGTGGCGTGGTGGATAAAAGAATGCTTTAATTTTTTTATCGATAATCTCCAATGAATCTTCAGTTTTAATTTTACGAAGTTCATTAAAATCTTTTTTAGATATATAACGGCCCGGGCCCTGCTTGCGAGGAGAGATTTTATTTGGAGAGGATAATATCATGTCAATAACCTCATAAAATAGTGAAAGTAAATGATGGTGGCTTTTTTTAATTAAGGATGAAACAAGTTCCTTGGACGGATCGATATTAAAATAACGTATCTTTAAAATATCTCCAGTATCAAAAGAATTATCTACTAGATGGGCTGTGACGCCCCATTGAGTAACTTCTTCAAATAATGCAAAATTAAATACGCCTCCCATTCCTTGCCACTCTGGGAGGGGGGCCGGATGGAAGTTGATACACCCTATGGAACTTAAATTAACTAAGGGTTCTTTTATAAGTTTCATATAACCATATGAAATAATAAAATCGATATCCGAAAAAGATCCATGCGAAATCTCCTCGTAAAGATCATCGATTTCTTTAACCATTAATTGTTTTTGTTTGGCAAAGTCTGATAAATGTTTATTAGAAGAAACTACGCACACTACATTACAGCCTGCCTCTAGCAAATATTCAAGAGCATCGATTCCCTTGCAATACCCACTACTGGGGGGTGAATGCTTACCTAGAAAAATAACTTTCATATTATTTTGATGGCCTCCAAATTCAAACTCATTAGAGTGCCGTTTTCTTTATTCATGTGAGGTAAATATGCTTGACTAAAATCATCTATATGACCATGTTCCATTTGTTTCCAATCCCACTTACGGATAAAAGAAAAACCAGCTTTTTTTAAATAATTTTTCAATAGCCGTTCATCAAAAATCATCCCGTGTTTATCAAATAAATCCTTATGACCACCAAGGAGCAAACCAAGCAGTCCTTCAAGATCTTTATTCCTCATATAATGATCAACTATGGCGGAAAAATTAGGAACTGCCAATCTTAATGTTCCCGAAGAATTAAGTTTTTTATTCCATTTTTTCAAAATAGTTCCTATTTCTCTTCTACTAAAATGTTCCAAAATATGACAAGCATAGATTATATCACACGAGTCATCCTTTATGGTAGTAAGTTCACGAGCGTCGTCGATTATATCTACCCCGGGCCCAGGTTTTATATCTAGATTAACCCATCCTTCTAAAATGATATTTCCACATCCAATATGAAGTTTCATATCCTCTTTCCTTTATAATAATCCTTTATCGTATCACATACATAAGTTATTTCTGTCTCGCCCAATCGAGGATACGATGGTAAACAAATCCCATGATTATACGCATAGACAGAATTAATAAGATTTTCTCCCGAAAACTTATTTTTAAAACAAGGTTGTTTGTGTAAAGGATAGAAAAAGGTACGTGTTTCTATTTCTTTCTGCTTCATATAGTTCATCAGAGGTGCTGATGGCTCTTTTGTGAGCGCTATAACTCGGAAAGGAATGAATGGATTAATTTCTTTTCGCGGTCGAACGACTGTGATTTCTTCTACTATATCTAAATTATTTAACTGTTCATTATAGGAATGGAAAATGGTATTTTTTAAAGATACAATGGTATCGAATTTGCTTAACTGAGCTAATCCAATGGCACTTTGAATATCTGTCATTCGAAAATTATAACCTATGTGGGGATGTTCAAAAGTACCACGATTCATGCGCCCCTGATTTCTCAAATAACAAAGATTTTCATAAATTTCTTTATTGTTAGTAACCACGAACCCACCCTCTCCTGTAGTGAGTGTTTTGTCGGCAAAAAATGAAAAACACCCAATGTCACCAAAATTCCCGCATGCTTTACCTTCCCAGTTAATCCCGAGAGCTTGTGCCGCGTCTTCAATAACAAGTAAATTGTTATTTTTTGCAAAAGATAGCAATTGGGGCATGTTAGTCACCATCCCATAAAGATGAACAGGCATTATAGCCTTAGTTCGGGGGGTGAGCGCATTGTGGCACCCTTCAATATTTATTTGAAGGTCATCCAAATTAATATCTACAAAAACAGGAGTGGCGCCGGTCATCTCTACGGCATTAGCAGAGGCAATAAAGGTAAAATCGGGAACTATAACTTCGTCGCCGGGGCCAATCCCCAAAGCGCGGAGGCCCAAGTATAAAGCCAAAGTACCGTTGGGCGCAAAAACTCCATATTTTGCGCCAATCATCTCACATAAAGCATTTTTAAATTCTAATGTCTTAGGACCTTCTGTTATCCATTTTTTATCAAAACAATCTTTAATGGCTTCATATTCTATATGATCAATAAACGGTTCAAACTGAACAACCTTCATGAGGAAATACTCTTTTTAAAAACTGTGGTTTCCCAATCAATACCTTCGGGCGCCAGATATCCTTCTTGATCGGGGCCCTTCTGAACCCAGGTAATTTTATCCCAAGATTTTAATAAATCAAAGATGGGGGGCGCCCACGTTGTGAATAGATCAGAATTGTCCAACATTAAAAATCCTCCGGGGCGGATCATTTGATAAGCTGACTGAGCACAAGCTACACGATCGCGGCCGTCGATGAGAACCAAATCGAATTCCCTTACGGGTAATGATTCTTTACAAACTGTGTTATAAGGTTGTGGTCTTAAACGCAAGTCTATACCAGTTCTAGGTTTGATAAGATTAAAGATTTTAGTATACCAATCTTTATCATGCTCTACTGATACTAATATTTCGACTCGTTTCGAAAACCATATAGTGCTGGCGCCAGACCCGAATTCTAAAATATTATTAATGTTACGCGCGTTTATTTCTCTTTTAAGAAACTCCACGGCCTCGTCCACCAACCAAGGAACTTTTCTCATTTCCATCATTTATCGCCTCGTTTATATAATGTAATATGTTGTGCGGGGAGCCATTCTGAAACAAAATTGTTATAGTGTTTGATTCCTTTCCCATAAAGAGATTTTTTTGGAGTATTACGGTTTGGAGTAACGGGGTGAGGTATCGCAAACTGGGCCATCGCTTTTTGCGCTTGGAGAATTCTTCTTTGGCTTACTAAAAATTGCCGTAAACTTTTGTTTTTATATTTTTTCTGTGGGTGGCCTGGGCCCGCGTACCATTCAGATCTATGGGGGACATTCCACATCCATCCGCCGCATATATTTATGAAATCTTGTTTTTTGACGGTTATGCCAACGCCATTCGGGATCGGTTTTTGTTTGGTTGGCCCATTATATTTATAGGGAAGGAGATCCAAATCATCGCCATGGCGTTGTTTAAGTTTTTTATATTCTTTCATCCTCCAAGCTAAAGAATGCCTCCTTTTATGGTTCACCTGCCAGCCTTCAAGATAGATAATCTTGGGATTCTGTGACTCTAAATGATTGATTTTATTTAATATTTTTTCATAAAAATCACGAGCCATTATATCAAACTGATGATATCCTACCCACTGCGTTTCTGCAATGTGGAGTCCGAAATTATATTGAATACCAGTATCAAAGGAAGGATAACTCTTCCGTTTTACTAATGGCAGGTTCAGGCAATATACCTTAATAAAATCATATTCTAACAATATAGGGTTTGGAGTAGAGCCCCATTCAACATGAATACATTCAAGCTGATTTAAAACTGTCTGTTTTTTCAAACATTCTAATCCATCTCTCATATTTTCTCTATATCC
>Ga0098061_1000645_pt1 | contig 16840 bp, 28 predicted proteins | sample 22_taG_FD_92579 | JGI IMG/M metagenome (GOLD analysis project Ga0098061, IMG submission 92579) | Marine viral communities from the Subarctic Pacific Ocean - 22_ETSP_OMZ_AT15343 metaG | ecosystem: Environmental > Aquatic > Marine > Oceanic | place: Subarctic Pacific Ocean | collected 2015-01-20
GGCGGTGCCCAATGGATAACGTCGCCGAAAACACTGGTAGCGAATTAATACGTCTGGAAACGCGAGGGTCAACCGTCCTGGCGCAAGCGAAGTCCATGAAGATTACCGACAACGCCAGCTGCCATCAGGTCGATCTTGCGATCACGCAGACCAAGCATATGCTGAAAGAGCGCGAGGATTATTGGGCTGAGGACCTGACTCTTATAAAAAGGAACCTGGAGATCACCAAAAACAAGCGCAAAGACATGTTGCGCCCGGTCCTTAAAGCCCAGGCTATTTTAGTGGCGGCGCTTGCCGAGTGGAAGGACGCCGAGGCGGAGCGTTACAGCGCTGCCTATGACAAAAAAAAGAAAGAAAACGAGGAAGCTGGAATTGCAGCTGCACTTGAAATGGCAGAGCAAGGCGAGTCACCGGAGGCGATCCGGGCGATGACCGAGCTCGCACAATCTAATGCGGGCATCGAGGTCGCGCATTTCGAAGTCAAAACCAAAACCAGTGTAGAGCCAGATTGGGAAGTAGAACTTTTAAAGGGGCAGGAAAAGGAAGTCCCCGCCAAATGGCTCATACCAAGGACCGAGACGGCGCGTAAGGCGGTCGCTCAAACTATCAAGAATGAGGTGGTCAGGTTGCGTGGCCAAATCGAACCAATACCAGGGGTCAAAATTAAACGTATCCATAAATCTATCAAGCGAGGTTAATTATGTCTGCAAATTTTAACTCTATCACTCTTGTTGGGAATCTGACCAAGGATCCGAAGTTGGAGTTTACCAGCGGCGGGAAGGAAAAAGGGACTTTGCGTATTGCAGTTAACCGCAAATTTAAAAAGGGGACTGAGCTTGTTGATGCCCCCTTGTTTATAGACGTAGAGGTCTGGGAAAAACAGGCGACGTCTTGTAGTGATTATTTAAAAATGGGGATGCCTGTCCTGGTGAGTGGGCAGCTACAGCGCGATGAATGGACTGGCAAGGATAACGAACCGCACGAAAAATGGTATGTCAACGCGCATGTGGTTCAGTTCTTAAGCAACAAACCCAGCGCATTCCCTAAAATCAAAGAAGATGAAGTCTCAACGCCAACCGACGCTGAAATCCCCTTCTAATGAACGATAGGTTTTATTCAGACGACCAGCAACCTGAGCTCCCCTTGTTCGCGAAAGCGCATAACGATGATGCTGATGACGCGAAGGTAGAGGAAGCGATCGGGATGATTGGTCGCGCGCTTGGCGGTGGCCCCCCAGGTGGTGGAACGCCCCCAGAAGACGACTCCTCTGACGAAGGGGGATTTGTGCCTAATGGGGAAAAGTGCACAACTTGTGGGCAAAGAGTGAAGGTGTACAAAAGAACTATATATGGCGCCATGGCGTATTTGTTAATAGATTTGATTTGGCGACAATCCGATATCGGCGAAGATTGGACTCATGTTGGCGCTATCCATATGCCCAATGGCAGGGATGCGGGGGCGGCTGGAGGGGCGTTTTCATTACTGCGATTGTGGAATTTGATAGAACAAAAGACAAACGAAAAGACGGAAAAAAGATGTTCAGGCTTGTGGCGCCCAACCAGCAAGGGCGTAGATTTTTGCTCAAAAAGAATAAAAGTAACCAAGTATTGCCATGTGTACGACAACAAAATTATGGGGTGGAGCGGTCCCCAGGTGAATGTTGTGGATTGCCTGGGCGAGAAATTCAACTACGCAGAGCTAATGAGGATGTAAATGTTCCCAGTAAAAGTATTCAACGCTAAAGGCAAGCTAGTAAAAGAGGTCTCTGTAAAAGAGCAAAAGACTAAGATGTGGGCGAACTTCACCAGGTCAACGCTTGGCGGGATCACTTGCAATAGCTCAGAGACGACTAAGGTATGCGCTAAATGCAAAAAGGAATTTAAAACATGGAACCCTAAAGTTAGGTTGTGTAGCAAGGAATGCAAGGAAAATCAATCGCGGGTCCAAAGAAAGAACTCCCCGGCTCGCAAGAGAAATAAGGAGGCGCGCGAGATAGAACAGGCTAAGGATAAGACTTGTGCCCAATGTGGATCCTTGTACCACTCTTGGAGAAAAGCAAAAAAATTCTGTACTACCAGGTGTAACCAGTCGTTTCATAATAGGACTAGCAACGAAAGCAGAAAAAAACGTAGAGCCAAGGGGAAAGAATGATAGAGTTTGCAGCTGAAAGTTCAGAGGTCGCCTTTTCGGAGGATAAGGATATGGCGACACAACGAACAAAGATACTATTAGATCAGCTGCGCGAGGAATTAGAAAGGGGGGCTTATCGAAAAAACATAAAGATAGAGACGTTAAGGCGGAGGCTGAAATACGATAAGGATAAAGGTGTATCTATAGACGAAGATAGGTTGATCCGTAAGCACATAATGCCAGAGTTCGGCAAGATGAACCTGGCGGAAGCGGAAGAGCACGCTCCTGTTTATGCTAAATTGTTGGCAAAAAACAGGATTAAGTCTAGCGCAAAAAAGATACTCCGGGTCCTCCAAAGATTACTAAGGATTGGGGACCCCTCATATTCGACGCCGACTGGATTAACGTGGAAGAAACCTGGTAACCATTTCGAAGCGAGCATGATCCTAGAGATGGAAGACATACTCAAGGTGATAGAAGCCAGGGTGTACCAACCGTATAGATTGCCTTGTAAGGTGGCTTTATATACCGGTATGAGGATGGGAAATGTTTTAGGTCTAACCAGGGGGTGCGTGGATTTTAAACGCATGGAAATCCGGTTCACGCTCAATAAAGTCCCAAAGCCCATGGTCATTCCGATCTCAAACAAACTATCCAAGGTGTTTAACCAGGTGCCGTGGCCTTTGAACGACGACGCAATTCTTTTCCCTTTGCCGTCTACCAGGCAAGCGGCGAGTCTTGCAGTAAGTCGGGCGTTTACCAGGGCAGGGTATAAGTGGTTTAGCTTCCATAACCTCAGACATACAGCTGCTTGTCATCTGTTGGAAGAGGGCGTGGATATTACGGTTATTTCGGCTCTACTCGGTCATAGTTCTATCAAGGTTACGATGGATTTTTATGCCAGGGTAAAACCGAAAGCATTAAGAAAAGCAGTTAATAGTTTCGATTAAGGTATGGTTTTTTACGAACAATATTTTGACGGTGTCTGCAAGTAGTTGAAAAGCAAGTAGCCCCAAGGGGAATCGAACCCCTGTTTCCGGCGTGAGAGGCCGACGTCCCAAGCGACTTTTGAACTTTCAACCTCTCATCTTACAACTACTTACCCTCGCCGTCAAAGATATTGCCCCCCCATGTTAGGGGACTTTTCGTGTAAAGCCACTCCTGGTCGGATCTCGATCAAGCGGAGATTGGTTATATGTCGAACAAGTCGCCAGCATTCCAGTTTTACCCAGCCGATTTTCTATCAGATTCCAAGGTAATCTTAATGAGTAATGAGGCAGTCGGTTGTTACATAAAACTGATCTGCCACGGCTGGCTCGAAGGGGCAATCCCATCGGATATTAATGCTATAGCCAAGCTATGTTTTTGCCATAGCGAAAAAATGGCTACCCTATGGGAAGAGATAAAGCCCTGCTATATAACTCACCCAAAAGACGAAACAAAATTAATCCATCCTCGCTTAGAAAAAGAAAGAAAAAAACAAGCCACAAACAGAAAGGAGCGTGTAAGTGCTGGTAAAAAAGGGGCTAAGGCACGATGGGAACAGGATGGCAAAGCTAAAGATTTGCCATTGGCAAAAAATGGCTCTTCTTCTTCTACTTCTTCTTCTACTTCTACTTCTGTTAAAAAACCTCTCGGAAAGAAAAAACCGGTTAAAACAGACGACGAAATAACAGATACAACCAAGGCATTGAGAGCTTGGGTTACGGAGTACGAAGCCCAGCTAAAAGACAAGCCAGATTTTCATCCCAAACGAGATCACTCGATTTTAAAGCTGCTTGTAAAAACCCATGGGCTGGAGAAAGTCCTGGATAAAATACCGCACCACATCACGGCGAGAAAATACCTGAGCATCCCAGGGTTTCAAACTACTTTTAATTCCCTGGGGATCAATACAAACCAAACAAGAGATGCGAAGAAAAGAATCGCATTAACCGAAATGGCAAAGAAATTAGAAAACAATACTGACGATGTTTTAGACATGATTCAACCAAGGAGGATTAATGCTTGATCTAAAAACACTGATGAAAGGCATGGGCTATTTACAGACCATAGGGCTTGAGCAAAAAGAGGAATGGGCTATGGCTGTGTGGCTAGATATTTTAAACGAAAAAGGAGAGCACATTAGCGAAGCTGAAAAAGTCCACATGAACCCAGAGGAATACGTTAATGCATGCAAGTATTTAGCGGCAAGGCATAAGAGCTTTTACCCTGGGGATAATATCCCGGCGTTATTGCTGGAACGTGTTAAAACGCGAAGAAGCGAGATGAAACGTATTGCACGCAAGGAACGCGAGGACCAGCTAGAACTAGAGGATAAGGCGTATCGGCGGAAGATGTTAGCAGAGCATAAGCGAGGGGATGGGGAGTTTAAGGGTTTTAAAAGGATCGATTTTAAGGAGATAGCGAATGAGCGACAAAGAGGTGTTAAAGCAGCGGGGTGAACAGTATGGACCGATGGCGCCTATGTGGGAAGCGATCGGGGCAATGCAATGGGAGAACTTCAAGTTCCTGATGCAGAAAAGTAAGGAGCAGGATCCCTCCCCGGCGGAGCTCGGTCACCTGGCAGCCATGAATATGACGGTCGTCAAGATGGTGCGTAGTATCCAGGACCGGGCCCATAACGATAATTATGTGGATGGCAGGAATTACAATACCATCGCCGACATTGTAGGGAATGGGAAAAAAGAATGAAAGCAATCGAAACGGTTTACAGGGGGTACAAGTTTAGGTCTAGGCTTGAGGCTAGGTGGGCCGTGTTTTTTTCTGTGCTTGGTTTAGATTTTGAGTACGAGAAAGAGGGTTATGATTTGGAGTGGTATACGCAAGCCGGTGGCTTTTACTACTTGCCTGATTTCTGGGTCCCCGCATGGAACGCTTTTGTTGAGATCAAAGGTCAAGAACCAGCCGAGGATGAGTTGGAGAAATGCCAAGTGCTCAGAGACTCTCATTATGGGAAAAAAGGGAAAAAGGTAATTATGTTTACCGGAGATCCTATGACCCAAAAAGGCATATGGTTCCAGTGTACTCTCGGCAAAAAGGGGTTTTTTAATAACGACGCCCCTATTTGCAACACGCGTGAGATTGAGTTAAGGCAGTGTAGCAACTGCGATACTATGTGGGCGTGCAGTAGAGGTTCTGAGGTAGACAGATTTATGCTTAAATCTGGGGAAAGGTGCCCCGAAAAGGATGGGTCAGACTGTTGGCAAAGTTCATGGGCTGTTACCGATAAACTTTTAAATGCAATGACAATGGCGAGACAGGAGCGATTCCAAGGAGGAATGGAATGATTAAACTAACACTACCCTGGCCGCCGTCGATAAATCACGCAAAGCATTTCTGGCGTGGGCGGGTTGTGACCTCTAAGGCGGCGGTGGCGTATCGCAAGGCGGTAGCCGAAGAGGTCTTACAAAACCATCGGGCTAAAAGTTTAGGCTCGGCGAGGCTGGAAGTTCATATTCAGGCGTTCCCGCCAGATCGGCATAGGCGGGATCTCGACAACATCCAAAAGGTTTTGCTCGATGCGCTCCAGGCGGCAGGTTTGTTCGACGACGATGAACAGATTGACTACCTTTCGATCCTGCGGGCGCCCAGGTTAAAAGGCGGAATGTTGAATGTGCAGATATCAGAAAAGAAAAATGGGAAAGTGAACGATAAAACAAAGGAGAAAAAAGATGGATGTAAAAGAATTAGCTAAGGATTTGAGGATAGAAGATATCCCTACGGAATCAAGACAGGGTGCGCTTTATCCCTGGCGGAATTTTGTAGAAGAGTATGGAGTTGAACCTTTAGTTTGGTTGTCAAGTTACTGCGAGCGGAAGGGGGGCGGAATGGTTTACGTCCCATCACTCGACCGTCTCACGCTACCCGCGCGGCGAAGACTTTACCTATCCGAAGACCTAGTGGAATAAACCAGCCTAGCCTTTATTCGCCTCGGAAACCGTTGGCCTGGATACCGGTTTATCCCAATAGGGAGAGTGGCACCCAGGACACTGTTTGGGCAACATGGTAGATCGCGGAATCCATTCATGTTTACAGCGGTGACATTCAAGAACTGTTAGTTTGATTTTCATTGGTTAGCCTCGAAAAAAGCTCTCGCAAATCCTTCCGGTGTTTTACTTCTAATGTTTTGTCGTTCTGGTCCTGGGGGAATGTTATGCATCTTTGATCCCAGGGTTGGCTCAACTGGATTAAGTTTTAGGTTGCGGTTGAACTCGCCCCACAATCCTGTTTTTTTGGTGTAAGGATCGCCGTAGTCACAAGGCTGAAAATACCAGGGACCAAAGTTCTTCATAACCGGAGCAAGCGTGTTCATTCGCCCGACCGGATTTTCGATCGCCCAAAACTTTAATCCAAATTCTTCAGTTTCCTCATCTCCGCCATCCCATGAATAATATTCAACGGTCGCCAAAGTTTTCTCGACCAGGTCGATCGCCTTTGCGGTGCGTCCATCCTTGTCCTTCTCGCTAAACCATCTCGCCCCACTACAAGCAAACTCGGTGCAGGGAACTGCGGCTAAAATGCCATGAACGAAAGGGGGTAGTTCCAGTTCTTCAGCGACATACTCGACACAAAAATCTGAGATATCGATCCCTTCAATTTGCTTGTCCAGGCATATCACATCGTAACCAGCATCAACATAAGGTTGCGACCATGTCCCAGAGTGATCGAATAAAGATAGGATTGTTTTGTTCAATTTTTTACCCCCTTACAATATTTTTCGACAATAGCTTTGTGTTGTGGAGATGCCCCAGTTAAGTCAAGGTCAGCCTTGATGAAAGCCATGTGTACCCTTTGCCGTTGTGCATTATTAGCGGAACGAAGGGTGTGCTTATACTCTTGTCCCCAAAAATAGGCGAAGCCAAGGTAACAAGCTGTGCCGATAAAAGTTTTATCCAAAGCGTTTAAATAGGTGAACGATTGTCCTGTTAAAAATAGTTTTTGCGGATCTCTAAATTCACAATTAAACAAAGAGGCCATCGTTGTATCGTGGTCTGCTAAATTATCTTGGAACCCTTCTATAACTTGTTCTTTGCTTAATGCCGGTATTGCTTTTTTTTTCATTGATTCTAGAACGCTTTCTAAAGTTTCCATCTCATCTCTCCCAGTTGAGGGGGCAAAGCCCCCTGTTAGTTAATAATATGCTTGTAATGAATCTGGAATATCTCGCTCATGTAAATGCCCTGACGCTAAAGCCTGTGATATAGGGGCAAGTTCTTCTCGCTCGAAAGCGATCCAAGCGTCAGAGCCGTACATCGGATGACCTTCCGTCCAACAATCAGGGTTGAGTTTTCCCCCATTGTCTAAATGTGCTTGAACTTTTTTTTCTTGTTTCAAAGTAATTTCTTTGTTTTCTTCTTCTGCGTATTCGTCTTTGAAGTTAAGTGTTGTAAGAACCCATGTCCTACCATAATCGTCTGATGCTCGCAGAGAAAAATGTTTGTGTTCGCATACAGACCAGTCATACTCTATCCTTCCGCAACGCTGTCTACAATCATGGTGCTCTTCTGCAACTTCAAGACTTGTAATTTTTGTTTCGTTGATTTCCATTTCCTCTCTCCTGGTTAAGTTTGAATTTTTCTCTCTCTCCGTCATACCACTAATATATGATTATAATCATACATTGTCAAGGGGGAAAGTGAAAAAAAGATAAAAAAACTTTAAGTTTCACATGGAACAGAAAGTCAACCAAATTAACCCATCAATGAGGTTGTGATTTATCGAAAGAACAGGAAGGTTGGTTATGGTAAATCTGGTATGTGGAAACTGCAAAAGGACTGACACTCTTTCGCGTATACACCGGTGGTAAGAAAACACTAGGGGTATTGCTGGATCTTAAAGGGGTCCCTTTCGCGGTAACTTTAGAACCTCCATTGGTGCTGTCCGATGATGGTTATCATACCCAGCCTAATATTTCCTGCATCCCGCTTGGTCTTTACCGCTGTAAGCGGATTGACTCGCCTAAATTCGGTAATACTTTCGAAATTACAAATGTTCCTGGACGCAAGCATATTTTGCTGCATCGGGGTAACCGCGCGACTGAGACGTTGGGGTGTGTCCTGGTGGCCGAGAGCTTCTCGCAGATCGGGGTCGGTAGCAGCAGGGCTGGATTCAAGGAATTTATGGACATGATGGAAGGGGAGGAATTTTTCAATTTAACGATAAAGGAGATATGAAAAATGGAAGGAATTGTCGGATTAATGGCAAAGGCTCCAGATTATCTAATCGCTATCTCAGGAATAATTGCGAGTCTTACAGTATTAACTGCAATAACGCCCACGAAGCTCGACGACAAATGGCTAGGGAAAGCGACGGTCGGTGTTAATTTCTTGCTCAAGTTAGCCAATATGGGCGCGGGTAATGTTGGGTTCAACAAGAATAAAGATGAGGACAAAATTAAATGATTACGACCATAGTTCTCATTTCTCTTCTGGGGGCTGGGTTTGCCTGGGCATATTACCAGGGAAAGAAAACGGCTCACATCGAGGGGATGGAGTCAGACCTTAAAAAGACGAAAAAAATAAGCGAAATGGATAAGGACCATGATCAAGATACCGCTGACATTCTTAATGCTCTCTCTGCTCCTAGCTTGCTCAACAAGCCGCCCAGGGATCGCTAGATTATACGCGGAACCAGTTGATCCGCCGTGCGTGAAAGAGTTATTCCAGAAAGGAATATCCACGATTCCCGCAAAGATAACGACGAAATCTCTTGGGTTTTTTGATTTTAGGGATTGCCAGCAACATGAAATAGGGTTGGCGTGGGTAAAAGAAAAAAGGCTTAGGATAAAGTATTCGAAACAAGTGGGTATCCTGAATGGCGAACAATGAAGATTGTGGCGGTAGTTTTGTTGTTAGTGGCTGGGTTGTTCGTTGCCAGGAGCGGAAGCGATGAATTACCTAAAGTACCTCCTTTCGAGGAGATGCTTGATTGGAGACCGCAGCCGGATCGAACTATGGAAGTTGTATTTCCAGGCATACGGTTCCGTTATTCAATTCTGGATTTCAAACCCGCGCCTAGTTGTCAGGCGGTGGTTGAGATGGTTGGGACAAAAGAGCTTAGGTGGGTAACTCACGCGGGAATATTTGCCCATCAGTATCTAACAAAGAATACCCCAATGCTTTTTAAACGCGCGGGGGAGGGTCAGTGGCATTGGCTTAACCTTAAAACTTACAGGGAGAAATAGTTATGCCAGGCGGAAGAGTCAATGTTGGGAGTTATGGGAAACCAGTTAAAAAGAAAAAACCGAAAAAACCTAAAAAGAAATGAAAAAGAAAAGGAATGGTTTGGTATGGAAGTTTACCAAAAAGCAAAATGCTAGAGGGAAATATAGGAAGGAATATGTTGACCAGCCTATTTATCCAGTCAAAAGATATGATGGGCAAGGAAATTTGATACATGAAAAAACGGAAAAAATTGTTAACAGATAGGCAGAAACAGTTCGCGGTTGAATACCTGATCGATAGGAATGGGAGCGCAGCCGCTATCCGCGCTGGTTTTAGCGAGAAAGGTTCAAGGGTTACTGCTTCCAGGTTGTTAACAAACCCTAACATTAGGGCAATTATTGACAAAAAGACGGCAAAGATTATTGAAAAGACAGAAATGACGGCGGAGAGAGCGATGCTAGAGGTCAAGGCGATCGCAACCAGCAACGTCAGAGACATACTCGATTACGACCCGAAAAGAAGAGAGTATTCCTTCAAGTCATTAGACGATGTGCCGCCAGAGTTCTGGAAAGCAGCGAGCGAAGTGACTGTATTTGAAACGCCTGGTGGTACTGGGACTGCATATCGAGTAAAGATGCATCCGAAACTCCAGGCCCTCAAGATGGAGTATGAGCGGCATAACCTGATTGGGCCCCAGGCAGGGGTAACCAATAATACTAACATGTTTATTAGCGTGATGGATTACAACAAGGCGCTCAGGCGAGTCGGGGAAAAGGAGATAACTCCGGAAGATATTGATATATGAGTTGGGCTAAACGGCAGATTGAAGAGGATATGGGCTGGGGGTTGCCAAAGACTAACGACAAACCCCTAAGTTTTAAAGAGTATAAGAAAGTTTACAGCCGGTTGTGGTCGAAGGAATCGGTCACGCCAGGTGATGTTGAATTTATAGTTAGGTTAATTAATGAGCGTAGCAACCCAGGAAACTAATTTAAACGCAGCCGGCAAGGTGATGGACCGCGTGGCTAAGTTTTACGATGACCCTCTGGGATTCGTGAAGTTTGTGTTTCCCTGGGGTGAAGGTGATCTCGAAGGACATACCGGTCCTGATACCTGGCAAGCTGAGATCCTTGAGGATTTTGGTAAACACATTAGAGAAGGGACAGGCAGCTATCAATGTTCAGTAGCGTCGGGGCACGGTATAGGAAAAGGAGCCCTGAGTTCATGGCTTCTCATTTTTTTGATGAGCACTAGGCGCATGGCCGGGATTACGACCGCCAATACAAAGATGCAATTGGAGTCCAAGACCTGGCGAGAGCTAGCCCTCTGGCACTCCAGATCCATCCTTAAGCCCTGGTTCGAATGGACCGCGACTAAGTTTTACCACGTTGAGGAACCGGAAACCTGGTACATCTCGGCAATCCCCTGGTCAGAAAAGAACTCAGAGGCATTTGCAGGACTGCATAACGAACACGTTGTGCTGTTGTTTGATGAGGCATCCGCAATCCCAGATGTTATTTGGGAAGTGGCGGAAGGTGGAATGACAGGGCATGGAGATAATACAGAATCAACCGCTGCCTGGTTTGTCTTTGGTAACCCCACGCGTAATACTGGACGGTTTCGAGAATGTTTCGGTAAGAATAAACATCGATGGAAAACACATCAGATCGATTCGCGTAGTGCAAAAATGACCGATAAGGTCAAGCTCAATCAATGGGTGGAGGATTATGGTGAGGACTCTGATTTCGTAAAAGTAAGGGTGCGTGGCACGTTCCCATCTGCGTCATCGATGCAGTTTATTCCAGGGGCGTTAGTGGAAGATGCGATTGAGCGAGAAGCAAAGTCATACTTAGAGGAACCCTTGATTCTCTCTTGCGATATCGCCCGCTATGGCGACGATTCTACGGTTTTCTGCTTTCGCAGGGGGCGTGACGCCAAGACGATCGAATGGAAGAAGTACAGAGGGCTCGATACCATGCAGATCGCTGCAAGGATCTCGGAGCAAGCTGGGATTCACCAGGTGGATACCGTATTCATCGATGAAGGTGGGATCGGGGCGGGAGTCTATGACCGTTGTCGGCAGCTGCATGTATCAAACTGCATCGGCGTTAACTTTGGTTCGAAGAGTGAGTCAGCGACCTATAACAACAAAAGAGCTCAGATGTGGGGCAACATGCGCGACTGGCTCGAAGGTGGATCCATCCCTGACGATCGGGACCTAATGGACGACCTGACCGGTCTTGAATATTCCTTCACGCCTAATAACAAGATACAGCTAGAGAAAAAAGAAGATATGAAAAAACGTGGGCTATCGTCACCCGATTGCGGCGACGCCCTGGCGTTGTCATTTGCTTATCCAGTAGCTCCGAGAGGACTTGGAATCAAGAGCAGCGCGATGGCGAACAAGCGAAGAGACTATAACCCTTTAGCGAGGAAACGATAATGTGTGGATTTCTGATGCCAGGGCAACCTGGGTTTAACGCGATATTCCCTGGTGTTTCCAAACTAATGGCGGAGGCAAAGGCTGATTCATCTGCTGCTGGGACTAAATCTGGGACCAGGCAAACATCTCCATCCGGCAATAAAGGTGCAGACCGTAGAGGAGGTCTTATAGGTGGGGGGAACAATCCATCAGTAAAAGGAAAAGCCGGGGGAAAGGTTGAAGGTAGAAGGCAAACTGGACCATCCGCGAGCGGTTTTAAAGGTACAGACAAGAGAGGTGATCTGGTGAGTGGGGATCGCAAGAAGTCGGCCGAGAAAAAAACATTATTGGGTGGATAACCTTAACTAAGGAGAAAGCATATGTGTGGTGGCGGCGGATACAGTCCTCCCCCGGTTGTAAGGCAAGAGGTGAAACAAGCACCAGTTACTCCGGCTGCGGGGATAAAGAAAAAAACAACCAGACAAGTCCCGAAAGTGGGTGTCTCTGCTCAGACGAATTTGCTAGGCGGAACAGCTGGGATAGGTGACGACACATTAAACCTGGGCGGCAAATCAATCCTGGGGGGCTAATGAAAAGAACAACTCAACGTAAATAGGAGAACGATATGTGTACTGGGGCAGAAGCAATGATAATTAGTTCTGTAATAGGGGGGGTGTCGTCAATGGCATCTGCTTCTATGGCACCATCCGCTCCTTCTATGCCGCCATTACCTGACCAGGGCCCGATCAAGCAAGCGGAAAAAGCTGCGGATGCATCAGTCGCTAATCGGATCAAGGCAACCCGCTCGAAGATGGGGAATGTTGCGACTCCGAAAACGATGCTGGCGGGAACGATGGGAGTGGAAGACGAATCGCTTAATCTAGGCGGCAAACTGATTTAATCTTCCCCTGGACAGGGATGTCCGGGGTTTCGCGCATGGAGGCGCTAAATGGCAGAACTAGAGGTAAACAACAAGGCAAAATACATTAGACGCTTGTCCAGGTTAAAGCTGGAACGAGAAAGCTATATCAACCATTGGGAAAAGATAACTGACAGCCTTCTTCCACGGTCAGGGCGGTATTTCCTGCAAGACCGTAACAAGGGAGAGCGCCGCAATAAAGACATTTACGACTCTACCGCTACCAGGGCATTGGGTGTTTTGGCGGCTGGCATGATGGCAGGAATGTCATCACCCGCGCGGCGTTGGTTTCGTTTAGCGTCATCCGACCAGGACCTGATGGAGTATGCACCGGTTCGGCAATGGCTCGATGATGCCGGGGATGTGCTGCTTGATGTGTTCGCCCGATCTAATACCTACCGAGTATTGCACTCACTTTATGAAGAGATGGCTGCATTCGGGACCGGCTGCGCGATGATCTTCCATGACTTTGATGATCTTATTCGTTTGTACCCGCAAACCGTGGGAGAGTTCTACCTGGGGCAGAGCAATCGTTACCAGGTGGATACTTTGTACCGAGAGTTTCAGATGCAGACCGGTCCGTTGGTGCAAGAGTTCGGCTACGCGAATGTCAGCAAGACTTGCCAGGCGTTGTACGACCGAAACATCCTGGACGAATGGACTACCGTTTTACACGCAGTTCAACCTCGCAAAGAAAGAGACGTTGCCAAAAGAGACAATAAGAACTTCAAATACGAATCGATCTTCATGGAGGTGGACGCCGATAGCGATATGATCCTCCGCGAGAGCGGGTTCGAGATGTTCCCTGCGTTGACCCCTAGATGGATTGTGCGAGGCGGCGATGTTTACGGATCCGATTCACCAGGCATGACAGCGCTCGGAGACATACTACAACTGCAAGACGATCAACTTAAAAAAGCCAAAGGCATCGATTACCAGGCGGATCCCCCGCTTCAGGTGCCAACCGCTCTAAAAGGTTCGGAGGATTTACTTCCTGGTGGAATCAGCTATTACGATCCAGCTGCTCCAACTGGCGGGATAAGGTCCGCATTCGAAGTTCAACTCAATCTTCAACATTTACTCGAAGACATTATGGATGTTCGCGGCAGGATAAACTCTGCCTTCTTTGTCGATCTATTCCAGATGATCTCGCAATCCGACAGGCGCCAGATTACGGCGACCGAGGTGGAGCGCAAGCACGAAGAAAAGCTGCTGGTATTGGGACCAGTCCTAGAACGAAGCCAGAACGAAGTGCTGGATCCGCTTATTGATAATGCTTTTTCGGTTGCGCTGCAAGAGGGATTATTCCGTGCGCCGCCAGAAGAAATGCTGGGGATGGATATTCGAGTTGAATACGTTTCCATGTTAGCCCAGGCGCAGAAGGCAATTGGAATATCTGCATTGGACCGCATGATTGGGACGGTAGGAACGATGGCTCAGGTCAAGCCGGATGTTATCGATAAGCTGGATTCCGACAAGATCGTCGATGAATACAGCCAGATGTTGGGCGTTTCAACGGATGTGATTATCGCTAACGAACAAGTCGCCATCATTCGAGAGGATCGAGAGAAAGAGCAACAACAAATGCAGCAAGCGGCGCAGATGGCAGAGGTCGCGAATACGGCCAAGACAATGGGCGACACCAAAACTGAGGACAAGAGTTTACTAACTGATGTGGCGCAACAATTCACTCAGTTATGACTCAATACGATCCTGATACCAGGAAGAAAAAGCAAGATGAAAGTAAATCAAAGCGCGACCAGGAAATCGATGATTTACGCCAGGTGCTTGCGACAGCTAGTGGGCGCGGATACATACTCCGCCTTCTGGAACGATGCGGGACTTTCAATCTGTCCTACTGCAATAACGCAAGCGAAACGGCTTTTAAGGAGGGGCGGCGATCAATGGGTCTCAGTATTTATAGAGACATTGCGGATGCGTCGCACGATGGAGTTAGAAACATAATAGGAGATTTTTATGAGCGAAGAACAGGAAACAACCGCAACGGCTGAGGCTACAGCGGAATCGGCAGAAACCCAAGAGAGTCCCGCTTCAAGTGAGACCGGTGAAAGCCAACCCCAGCAAGACGCCCAAGGGTACGAACCTTTCGTTATCCCTGAAGGGTTTTCCATGAACGACGAGCAAGCGACCGACGTTACGTCATTCGCCAAAGACTTGGGACTTGACCAGGCTAATGCACAAAAAGCCGTGGACAAACATTTCGAGTTGATGGGCAAAGTACGCGACCAGGGAAATGAAGCTCAAGAAAACGTGTACCAGGAGTGGGCTGCTGCGACCAGGACCGACAAGGAATTTGGCGGGAATGATTTGCAGGAAAACCTTTCTGGTGCCAGGAAAGCCATGAACTCTTTCAGCGAGCCCGCCAAAGATGCAAATGGTAAAGCCGTACTGCATAAGGAAGGCCCAATGAAAGGTCAGCAAATGAGCGAGATGGAAGTGCTGATGGGTGAGAGTGGCTGGGGGAATCATCCTGCGATGATTCGAGTTTTTCACCGTATCAACAAAGCTATGAGCGCAGATTCGTATGTGACTGGGACTTTGGTTCCTCCTACATCGAAGAAGACTCAGGCCGAGACGTTGTATCCCGACCAGGGGAAATAACCTAGTCGGCAAAAACTAAATAATGCTCCAGTAAGGATAAGTCCTATCAAGGCCATGGATGGCCCGCGTTGACAGGATGTTAGTTGGTAGGACTACAACGGATAGCGACTTATTCAATTCCTGGAGGTTTGAACATTAAACCTTTTAGTAAAGGATATTGAATTATGGCTACATTAGCAGTCACTCATCCAACCCTTGCCGACGTTGCGAAGGCGACGGATCCAGATGGCAAGATCGCAACTATAGTTGAGATTCTTAATGAAACGAATGAAATTCTCGAAGACATGGTCTGGGTCGAAGGCAACTTGCCTACCGGTCACAGAACCACGATTCGAGCGGGTTTGCCAGCACCGACCTGGCGTAAGTTGTATGGCGGCGTTCAACCGACCAAGTCAACCAACGTCCAAGTCACCGATACAACCGGTATGCTAGAGGCTTATGCAGAAATCGACAAAGCCTTGGCTGACCTTAACGGCAATTCGGCGGCATTTAGAATGACGGAAGACAAAGCCCACATCGAAGGGATGAGCCAGGAGTTTGCAGCTACCCTGATGTATGGAAATGAAGGCACGGCGCCGGAAGAGTTTACCGGATTCGCACCTCGCTTTAACGATAACTCCGGTCCAGCCAACGCGGATAACATTATCTTAGGCGGCGGGTCTGGTGCTGATAACAACTCAATTTGGTTGATCTCCTGGGGCGCTAACACGGTCCACGGTATCTATCCAAAGGGATCGAAAGCAGGGCTCCAGTTCAATGACAAGGGACAAGTGACCATTGAAGATTCCGATGGTAGTAATGGTGGCCGTTATGAAGCCTACCGTTCACATTACCGATGGGATTGTGGTCTATCTGTTCGAGACTGGAGATATGTAGTTCGTATCTGTAACATCGATCAGTCCGCGTTGACCGGCGATAAGTCTGGTTCTTCAGCAGATGTTACCGACCTTATGGCTCAAGCTATAGAGCTTCTGCCTAATCAGTCATCTGGGCGACCAGCGTTCTATATGAATCGCGGACTGCGTTCAGTATTGCGTCGGCAGATTGCCAACACAACCAATGTCAATCTTACGATGGACCAGGTTGGTGGGAAGCATGTTATGTCATTTGATGGCATTCCAGTTCGCCGGTGCGACATGTTAACCAGTACAGAAGCTACCATCTCCTAATTGGTGGATGGATATTAATATAAAAATTAACTCTCTTTAGGAGATCAATTATGAGCTTAGTAGATGCAAGATTAGAACTGTCGTCCGCACAGGCCCTTACGGCATCAGCGGATTCTACAAATGTCGTTGACCTCACTCAGACTGCGCGTCAGGTTGGTGCGGGTCGTCCGATGTATGTGCATTTTAATGTAACCGTCGCAGCTGACTTTACCTCTAGTGATGAAACTTACACCTTTGGTGTTGCTACAGGGGCGGCTACTTCTTTGGGAACCGTTTTAGCTTCTCGCGCTATTGTCGCCACTACACTTGTTGCTGGGTACAATTTCTCGATGGCTGTTCCGATGGAAGGAGTCTTGCGGTATATCGGAGTTGAGTACGTTTTAGCCGGCACATCGCCAACGATCACGGTAGA
>Ga0098061_1000648_pt1 | contig 16794 bp, 8 predicted proteins | sample 22_taG_FD_92579 | JGI IMG/M metagenome (GOLD analysis project Ga0098061, IMG submission 92579) | Marine viral communities from the Subarctic Pacific Ocean - 22_ETSP_OMZ_AT15343 metaG | ecosystem: Environmental > Aquatic > Marine > Oceanic | place: Subarctic Pacific Ocean | collected 2015-01-20
GCTTCACTTTCGATAGGTCCAAACGGAATTGATCGCGGACCTCTTTATCGTAGAACCTTTTGGAGAGACTCACCCCAAAATCGAAATCGAAAAGCTACACCTGACCATCCACCTAGAGTTGCCCTCCCAGGCGACGATCAACAGCCAACCGCATCTAATTGGTTTGCAACAACGATTGCTAATTCGCAAGGTTTCCGAGATGGTCAAGCAAGAAGTGTTTGGGCGTTTGGAAGCGGGCCGATTGTTTATCCAAATTGGACAGTTGATGGAACCACCTCTACGTTCAAAGGCATTATTTCATCTTCTGTGATCTTCCCCAACGATCCTTCGGCAAACGGTAGTGATACTGGTGAGCTTAATTCTATTAATATTAGGAAAATGATGGGATATGTGGGTGGCGCACCATATCGTGTAGATACTTCGGATGAACGAAACACAGGCAGTTATGCTCAAAATTTTTATTATTATCCCACTGCTTCTTGTTTTTATTATCACTTGCCTTTTGTGGCCGGTATGCAGAATTATTCCCTCAATGGAATAGTGACTGGAGCTTGTGGGGAAATGACAAGAGGAATAAAATGGAGAACAGCTGAACTGTCGGGCAAAAAACCCTTCTTTGATTCATATAAAGATTATGCTGCTGATATTCGTTGTATAGCTAAAAGTTATACAGTTATACCCGAATTTAGAGCTTCCCAGCATATGCCATACTATAGGGATCAAGACTTCAAAAAACAAAATGATAAATTTTTAACTCTTGATGGGGCTGCAATTACAAGTAGTGCAAATGAATATTCACAACCAAATGGTGTAAGAGGGTTTAACGAGAAATTCTTTAATGATTATTCAAATTCTGATTTCCAACGTTATTTTGGGAAATTTGATGTAGACTCCGATAATAACCTTACCAACATTACTTTGAGGTGCAAAGGCATTAAAAAACTTTTACCATATCAAGGTTTTTATCCCCAGGAAAGAACCCTTCAAATGGCAACATTGTTGTCTGAATCGCTTGGTCCATATATCGGTGGTGAAGGTCATCGCAGAGCAGATCAATCAGTACCACCATTCTTAAGTACGACTTCTCAACCAAATTCAGGCGCTTTGGCTATGCAAGCATTATTACAACCATATTTTGCGCCTGGAATTATGTATAATACGATAAAATCAGGAATTGCAGTTGAATGGTCAGCAGTAACGGGATCTACACTTTTTACCAATACCGATGCACTGGTGACTCAGGCACGAGCCACAGTTTTAAGTGGAACCGCAAATTACAAAATACCATTTAGGGGGTTATTAAATCCGCTTGAATGGATTCCAACAACAGCCTCTGCTACTACTGCTAGTGCCGATGGTGGAGGTGGGAAGCTATTTTTCTTAGCTCCAAGTTATGTTGTACCAGTTGCTTCTAATCCGTTTGCTACTACACCTCGTGGCAAGCCTGCTGCCCGAGAGATTTATGTTGACATGCCAGAGATTAATGGTTCGCGGCCAAGCAATTCTGTTATGTCGTTGTACACTTTGGCGATGCACAACTTTCTCGCTGAAACCCCCAGCTTTTTCTTACAAGGAGAAAACTTTAAGAAAATACAATCAAAACCTGAAGGTTCAATTAACTTAATAGAGGGTCAGACATATGCGCTAGACATATATTTAAACAAAAGCCAAGATTTGCTTATGATGCAAGATTATTATAATGGTACAAGAGGTGTTATTGAAAATAATGCTGGCTTTTTATCCGAAAATGGAGAAATTGAAAATGGAGTTGATCGAAGAATCACATCTTCCTTTAATGGCAAATATTTTGGACCTGCTTGGTCTTGTGGCGACGGTGCCGGTGGCTCATGGCTTTATAGAACTACGGGAACCCCCGTTTCTCAATGTTATCAAAAGGCCCTCCAATTTGCCGGTGATCCTGGTTATGCCCCTTATACGCCTCCATATTTTTATGGTGAGGATGTTATAAGAGTTACTTATACAGCTCAAGAAGATGATTCACCAACTACCACTGGAGGAACAGGCTTTAGCATTGAAAGGATGCTTAACAGAATTCATGGAACCAGTGCCGCAGGTACAATTCAATATTATAATACAGGCCGCGAGGCGTTATTTACAAGATATAGCGGGACTTTAAACCCGCTTAATGCTGCTGGGGAAGCTTATCCTTTAGGTTCCAGCGCAAACTTTAATGCAATGAAAATAACTGCATCTTTGGATTGTTTTGGTATTACGTCTGGTCACATTCCAGGCGAAACTCGATGGGTTATAAGTCCGAAATTTGAATGTCCTGTATTGGATTTTTCAGATCAACCTGAAGAAGCTGGATATGGTCGCGGAATGTGGAGTGGCTATGGCACCATTCCCAATGAAAAAGAAATTACATTTGGTATAAAACCACCAGTCGGTGGTCCTACAGCCGGATCAGTTTCAGGAATTAATCCTAATATTATTTCCATGACCGAAGCGTTATTTGATACAGAGCCAGATGAAAGTTATAAAAAGGTTGGAGAAATTGCAAATACAAAAGAAATATCGGAAGCAATTGTGGCAATTCCATATGTCGAATACAATGACAATACTGAAGATTTAAGGCGTCGATATGCGACACTTACCAAAGATCCAATTTTAGGAAAATTTTTCTTTTCATTAGGTTCTGATGAGCTTGATAGTGCCACAAGATTCCGAGCATTTTGGCAAAACAAACTCCAATTTGGTGAAGCAATTCCACAAGATCAAGCTTCTGTGTGGGGATCTGGTGGCCCTGTTATTGATACTTCCATATCAGAGTTGGGATTAATGATGGATAAATATGTTTTCCCACCAGAGCTTGATTTTAGAACTAATCGATTCCGCCAATCTGGGGAGCTTGTCCTCCCGTCTATGACACCCACAAGCGGCTTTATTGAACCATTTGTTATGTATGTTATGGAATTTAACCACACATTAGATAAGGCAGATTTAAGTGACATATGGCAAGGTTTAATGCCTAAAATTTCAACGCAAGCTGAACAAGCCATTAGTGAATCTTCATGGCCAACCGGACCTTTGGAATTTTTTGGTGGCAAACAAATCCCAGCCGATATAAGGTGGATGGTATTCAAGGTAAAGAAAAAGGCCAATTGGAATTATTTTAAGATGACTGCTGATGAGGGTGATGATGTAATAATCCCTGCTCTCCGTCAGGCTGAACAACTTGGCGCTAGTTATAATTGGCCCTATGATTACTTCTCGCTTGTTGAATTAGCAGAGCTTGAAGTTGAAGATGAATTTTTAATATATCCAGAAACGGAGACTGAAGAAAATTAATTATGAAATTTTTAAATAAAAAAGAACAAGTAATCGACCTTCAGTTAACTCAATATGGTAAGCGTCTTCTTTCGAAAGGAAAATTTAAACCATCTTTTTATGCATTTTTTGATGATGGAGTTTTGTACGATTCTCAATGGGGGGATGTGAGTGAAGTACAGAACGACTCTCAAAATAGAATTATAAAAGATACACCGCGCTTGGAAGCTCAATATAATTTCAGCGGCGTAGAAACAAACATAAAAAGAGAAAATGATTATATTCGTTCTCAGCCCGAAGAAGATGATTATGCTATTCAGGATGGTGTTTTCACAAAAATTGATCAAGGAAGATTTTTTCAATCTTTCCAAGACAAAAATTATTTGCTGACTTCAATGCTGGGCACTTCCGAATTAAGTAGCGATAAATTGCCTGCATGGAAAGTTTCTTTAATAAGCGGTGAGATCACTGGCTCAACTGCGGTGTCTAATTATTTAACTTGTTCGAATCCAATGATTAATGTTCCTCAGTTGGAAATAAGCCCAGTTACATATGAAAGCAAAGTTGAAGTTGTTCCTGATTGGCAATTGAGTGATTATAATCCTGAAGATTTATATGGAAATCAGATCATAAAAATTCTTCCAAGAAATTCAGAGCTTCTTATTGAAATAAACGAAAAAAATACTACTTTTGAAAATGAGAATTTTGATATTGAAATTTATGAAGTTTCGACAGAAATTGATTCGAAGGCTTCTTTGTGTAACGACCAGCAAATAATTGAAAGATTGGTCCCACTTTATTTTATTAAACCGTTCGAAGATGTGCAAAATGGTATCTTAATGGACCAACAAGAGGATGTATTTCAAAACCCAAATTTAGACCTTGATCCTAGTTATGTTGAGTATTATATGGATGTTTTAGTTGACAATGAAATACCTGAACAAATTATTTGTAAATATACTTTGAATGAGGGTGAGGGTATTTTCTCACAAAGGGTTTTGGATTGTGAACAATATAAGCTGCTCAACCAAACTGGCAGTGGGGAATCGTTGTTCGATACTGATATTGATTTTTCTAATTCTGGAATACCTGGTGGTGGATATTAATAAATGGAATTTTTAAGTGAAAAAGAATTATTAGGTAAATTTACGCCACAAGTTTATACTAGCAAAATAACTTTGGAACCTGCCAACTCACAAACACCACTTCGTAGAGATCCACATGTTAAACCACTTATTGTCGGAGCGACACTAACCTCGGGAATGAGTGAAGCCAACCGTTATGCTTTGGATATAGACGATTCATCAGGCGCTCCGCTTCCAACACCAACTCAATTAAATGTTACCATTAACATGACAGTAAAAGATGTTCTTTATGATTCACAAGCTTCATGGTTTAATAATATTAATTTCACTAGAAAAAGTAGTACAACTCAACCCTTCGATTTAAAAAATTATATAAAGATATATTGTGGCCAATTGATGTCCGCTGGTGATTTTAGTACAGCCATGACAGCTATTAGAAACAATCCAGCAGGTTTAAAAAATCTTTTTGGTGTTGACGATATTAAAATGAAAACTTTGGGTGAAGTAGTTGGAAGTGTTAATGATGTTTTGACACAAGCCGTGGCAAACGAAAGCGCGGCAATAACCGAAAATCGAGCAAGGGTTTCATCAATTGTTCAACAATCTACACAACTTAATTTAAAAAATGTGCCATATAATGTAACGTTTGGACCTATAGATAATCCTAATCCAAATTTTTTGGCCTATGTGACTTGGACAGAATTTGATCTACAGCAAATTGCAGCGGATTATGATTTCGGCAATCAAAATTTTCAAGCATTGTTTCAGAATGTTTTTAATGTTAAATATTATTCCAGAAAAATGGTTGATAAGGTAATAGAAGGCGGAAAAGTTATAAATACTGCCTATATTTTTAGAGATAAAAATAACGTTGTTTGGAATGGACCAAATCCAGTACAAATAAATTCAAACAGATATTGGACTGGTCGATGGTATCTTCAAACCGATGGAACTATTTTGACTGCTGCTGAAGCTGCAAGTATCACAAAAGATGCAAATGGTCAATTTGTATATGGTTTTACAGTTCCTGTTAAGCAGGAAATTGTTTTTAAAAAGGGAGTTAAAAATACGAAGATTCAAGATTTTCGTACTGTTGAGAGAGTTGAAAAACTTAATTTAGATCTTTCTACTCTTGAGAATAAATTAAAGCCGATGTTATCTGGTTTAAAATTTTCTAGAATGTTGGATGAATATAAAAATAAATCAAACCAAAATTTTTCTACTATGCATTTGACCAGAGATTTAAATAATAATTGTCGGTTCATTTTTTCTATGAGACTTGATAAAATTTTAGAACAAAATTCTCTCTTTGGGAATCTTTATAAAAACCCTAGAACAAAAGATGCGGTAGTCGCTGGTTCTAAAATTCTTTCTTTAAGACTTCATCGCATAAGATTAAAGGGAAGTCCTGAAATGGGCTCTAAACCACTTTACATATCCACAGCCGGTGAAGCCAATGATCGACCACGAAAATTTTATGACAATGAACCGTCGCCACCATCTTTTATGTATATGTCTGATACAGAACAAACTGCGGGTTCATTACCAGTCGGCCCTGCCAGCACTCAGACAACAGATGGTGATGAATTGTTGTTAGAATATAAACCAACTGGTCTTAGTGGTGGAGATATTGTGGCATTTGACGGCGTGTCTACTATTAGAAGTATTTTTGGAACTCAAGTTTATACAGACGATAATCAGCCAAGAAGCTTAAGTTTATTGGGGGCAATAAAATATTTTACTGGAGTTGATCGTTCAGTTAGAAATAAAACAGATGGCTTTTATCAATATAAAGTTACTTTAGAGATAAAGGATGGTGCCCCTGATCTTTTGGTCGATCTCATAACTCAATTAAGGAGCGCCCAAACAACTCTGGGTGGGTATTATGCAGAAGCCTCCAGGCTTGGATCACCAGGTGCAAACAATCCTTATGAAAATCCACACGTACAACAATCCGGTGATTCGAGAGGATTAATCCAACCTAATGATCCAAGACCAGCAAACTTTAATGTTTTAGCGAATAGATTTACACAACATTTTATTAATACACAACAAAACGCTTGGGGTGCCCGATTGAACAGATCACCTTGGAATGTTGCTGCAATAACATATTCTGAAATAATATCACGTTTGGCCAATTTGCCTTCGGGTGAACGGCAAGAAATAAAAGATTCGCTTATAGATTATATGAGCCCGCATACTGGCAATATTGAGGGCATCTTGCTCACATTTAAGTTGTTAGAAGAATTACAACAAATTCTTTTGGAAGCAATTAAGGGGTTGAGGCCCGTAAAAAGCAGTAATGGCAATTGGGCACTTGATCCGGGTGAAGGCAATTATATGAAGGTTCAAGGCAATCAAATAGTTGCCAGCAATATCCAGGATTATGGCCCTCCTAAAATGAGTACGATCAAGACCGAATATCGTTTTCAATCCATATTTGATGCTAACATGCCAAAGAATGTTGGACTTAATATTTTGGGAATAGATATTGCTGATTATAATAATAATGGAGGTCTTTTAACTATACCCGGAACAGACTTCACCAATATGGTTGCCAATGAAACTAAAAAAATCTTTAGTAATGATAGTGTGGCTGATTGGGACGCAACAGGACTTATTTGGATAAAAAATATTCCTGAAGTTGGAAAAGCCACAACGTATAATGTCGGAGATGGAGATATGTCTTATTTTACTCCAACGATTATCAATACTTTGAGTGGAACTGTAAAAGTCGGTGGTGTAAATTCAAATCCGCAAATGTTGGCAGCTGATGCCTCTCGATGGGTTAATGATTTTAGTTCAGAGCAGAGAACAAAATTAGCACAAGATATAGAATTTTCTATCTCAAGTTTTGTAGGAACTAATTTTAATTTAACAGTTGTGCCAGAAAATGAAGTCCAAGTTCCTATTGTTCCGCCTGGGCCACAACCACCATCGAATCAAGTATTGGTTGATGATCGTAATACGCATTATGATACTTTGCGTGATGAACAGAAAGAACTCAACAGAGATGCTTATTCTAACTTTACTGAAATATTAGGCAATTTAAATGTTAATGGTGCTACTAATGTATCTTCTATATCATTGAGGGCATTAAAAAATAATGATTTAGAACTTTATAAACCGTCAAATCCGGTTGGACATTTGGCTAAATGGGGTTTGATGGACCCAACACTACCCGATGCTCAACAACCAACTTTACAAATGCCGGATGCTAATGGAGTTTTGCAGACTATCGATATTAGAAGTTTTATGTCAACACTTCCCAATCAAGTTAAGGCTTTGTTTTCAATTGCGAGCAAGCCTGTTATTTCTGGCGGCGGGCTCGGACTCGATATTAAAATGGATTTAGTAAATGCTCTCCAAGGCCGCTCTCGTGGAAATAGTGTTGGTAGTATTACTGATTGGAATCAGCCGAGAGAAGAACGCAGCGGCGGCAGAGCACTTACAAGATATGTGTTTGAAACTATTTATACATTGGAAGTTTTTACCGGATATGAAATGATTACTGAAGATGTCGGCGCGGGCGCAAACGCCGATGTACCTTCTTTAATAGAAAAAAAATGGGTGCCACTAACACGAACAATATATGGTGATGCTCACACTAATAATCAATATTTATTATGTAGATTTAGACCATATGAAAATAGTATTGCAGGCATCAGCCTAGAAAATGAATTGCCACTTTATGAACAATATTTTATGATACAACCAGGAAATGTTCCCCCAAGAGTTCAAGAAGATACCCAAGAAGACGATTTTGCGAGAGAAGCAGCAGAAGCAGAACAAGAAAGAAGTTTTACAGAATTTTTAGAAGCTGGCGCAGAATTTGATCCTCGATTAGAAGCGTTGGCTGAACAACTCGGAGCCGGGGGTGCGGAGGCTTTCGCAGCCGGTGGAGATTTCGGTGGCTTGGGTGCCCTTTTCGGCAGCGATACGGACACGGGCGACGAACAAGAACAAGGAGTAGGGGGTTTCGGCCAGGGAGTGGCGTTGGCCAGTGAGCTTGGTGGTGGCCTTGCCGATGGCATTCAAGCTGTGACAGGCCCCGCAGAAGGTATTCAAGGTGGTATAATTGGCGGCGGTGGAAACTACGGCGGCGGAAACGGCGGACGCGGTGGATATGGAGAATAAAAATGGTAGATTTTACTAGAACTTTACAAGGTGTGCAACAACCTATACCCAAAAAGCTTTTGGTTGTTGAGTCGTATAATCAATATTCTTTGAATCAATTTATAGCCCAGCGTGACGCTGGCGGAATAGCTCGTGAAATTGATTTTCAGCCACCTGATTTAGATCTTTTAAGATTTATGACTCATCGACAGTGGAATGATGATGGACTATTCAGCTTTGCTTCACCTTATGATTATATAAATGTTGATAGTTGTAATATAGATACTACTTGGATTCAATCGGATGAAAAAAAAGAAATTTTAACACTTTCTCATGGTTATGGTGGAAGTGGAATGAACACTTTAGAAGCCTGGGTTTATAAAATTGATTCAACACAACCGTTAGAGCCAGGTCTTCCTCCCTATAGGGGTCTTTCCGCAGCTTCTATGTTTGGTTCTAGAAATGGAGTAAGGGGCAAAACATTTTTTGATCATACCTTTGAAATGGAAATACCTTTTCCCAAAAAAGAAGTTGGTAAAAGATTGTTTGGAATTTCGACACCACCAACAGCAGAAGTAAAATCAATTTATAATTTTTATGTTGATTCATATGAAGGAATCATAGCAGAAGATTTTGTCGATGAGCGCACAATTCCAAATATGTATGCTTTTTTATTAGTCCTTCAAGAAACAGATCCCGAAGATGTTATAGTCCGAGGAGATGATTCGACTATTGATGATATATTTGAGAGACATATAACGCTTCAACAAACGATAAAGGATACTTTATATGCGTCTGATGCAAATGGCTCGGCTTTAACTAGGGAAGTTATTAATCGTACTCCAGAACAACAACTTAAAAAATCTAGCAGAAATCAATATTATGATAAGTATGCAAAAAATTATACTGCTTTTAGAACATTGATTGATAACAGTAATGTAGAAGCCCAACAAGTTGAAAGTAAATTTACTAATATTATAGCACCCCTTACTGATATTAAATTGTATAGAGATTTCAATGACAAAAAAAGAAATTTTCCAATGGGAATAGATATTAGTTTTTCAACTGATACCAACACTGATTTTACTCAAGCATTAAAAGAATCTAAATTAAGTTCAACAATGATCAAGGATATTATCAGCCCAACATCTGATTTTAAAGAGTTATCAGATCTAACCCAACATCAACCGATGGCTTGGGGGAATATAACTTCACGACCAGAATGGGAAGTCCCTCAAGGTGCTGGACTTCTTGTGTGGATTGGAAAGAAGTCTGATAATCATTTCCGGGGAGAAAATGGATTTATAGCTTATATTCCACAATCGAGTGTGGTAAATCCTTTAACGCGGACGACCGACAGAACTCTTTATTTGGCTGATAGAGTTGATATAATTAATTGGGACAATTTATACGTTATTCGCCAATCGGCATGGCCTCGTACTAGTGAAGCAACGGTGGTTGATTCTACTGATAATACTGATTATAATGTAGATGTTTATTTGGGTAACTCTTCCAGTCCGCACATTGCGTCCAAAGGAAATCCAAATACAGAAAACTTTGTTAAAAATCAAAATGCATGGGGAATAAATATTATAGGATATTGGAAAGAGTTTCAAGAAGCTTCATCGCCTGATTCTGTTAATCGTTTTTCAGATTGGGATTCCTTTTCGCCTGGTTTTTTGGGTGCCCTTGGCCCCAGTGGAGTTACAAACAAAGCTGGAAGATTTCTTAGAGCCCAACAGTATGCAAGGAAACAAAGAGAATTGTCAGATATTGCATCTAGTGATTTTACATTAATTAACCTTCCAAGTCATACACGAGTAAACGAGCCACTAAAACAGTGGGATATAACTGGGTGGGTAACAAGCTTGGCTTCTGATCCTGATAGAGCTTTCATGCCTGGTGGTGATGATATGGTTTTTCTTGGGGAATATAATGAAGAAGTTGAAGTTGTATCTAACTCAAGCACTTCCACATTTTATAAAACATTAATGACCATTATTATGGCTGGTAAACTTTCTAAATTAATGTTAGAAAAAACAAGAACATTTAATCAAATTTTAAATGGTGAAAAAGCATATACAGAAACTGTTTTTTATCAAATAGAGAAGTGGGCTGTCGATTCTGCTGGTAATTATACAAGGTTGATTCAGTCTATTTATTTGCCAAATTCAAATGAAATTGATGTTCATCAATATATTGATACTCAAGTTAAATACGGAAAACGTTATAGATATAAAATCCATGCTTATCAAGCGGTCTTTGGTACAAAATATAGATATGTCTTAGATAAACTAGAAGGAACAGCAGGGTCTACCCTCCAAAGCACCAACAATGACTGGTTGGCGAAAATATGTGTATTTTCATCTCCCTCGGTTCGTTTAATTAAAACACCCTATTATGAAGCAGTTAAAATGGTAATGGATGCTCCCCCCGTCTGGCCTGATCTTGATATCCTTTCATATCGCAATCAAAATGACAAGGTTCTTTTTTGGTTTAGAGGAAATGTTGGAAACTATAAATTAAAACCAATTGCTATTGATGAAGATGATGCAGCCGATATACAAAAGCTTAGAGAGGCGCAAGACATTTTAGATCCTCATGAACCAATAACTTTTAAGAGTGACGACCAGGCAAAGATTTTTGAAATCTTTAGAATGGAAACAAGACCAGTATCTTATCAGCAATTTGCTGGTAAAAAGATATTTGAAGCTCACGCAGATGCATTTGAAGATTCAAAAAAATCAGCAACTGCCGCATCATTTATTGATTATATTACACCGAACAAAAAATATTATTATATGTTTAGGACAAAAGATGTTCATAATCATACTTCTAATCCAACAGCAATTTATGAGGTAGAGATGGTGGACCATGATATGGCCAACACATTAGTAACAAAAATGTTTCCCATAAAAAAGGAAAAAGATCCTCCACAGGTTCCATCCAAAAGTGGTAAAAAATATATTTATATTAAGCCATCAACAAATCAATTGGGGATTAACAAAGAAGAATCTAAATTGGTGGATAGTAACGGTGTTAATAAAAATAGTGTCCCTCCCGAAGTTGATAATGAAGGGGTTATGCTGGGATCTTCTAGCGAACCAGTTTGGGGAAAAAAATATAAAATTAGAATTGTTTCTAAACAAAGCGGCAAAAAAATTGATTTTAATGTAGAATTCAAAACCAAGCCTTGGCGCACGACAGATCAAGGATTGCCGAATGGATAAAAATTGTGTTAGAAGTAAAAAAACAAACTATTTATTTGAAGATAGGAGAAATTTATGGCGTTTTTAGACAATAGTGGTGACATTATTCTGGATGCAGTATTAACAGATACTGGTCGATATAGATTAGCAAAAGGAGATGGTTCGTTTAAAATTGTAAAGTTTGCGCTTGGAGATGATGAGATCAATTATGGTTCATATAATAAAAATAATTCAAGCGGTAGCGCATATTACGATTTAGAAATTCTTCAAACACCAATTTTAGAAGCATTTACAAATAATACTTCTACTATGAAATCTCGCTTAATTTCAATCGCACGAACAAATTTATTGTATTTGCCAGTTTTAAAGTTGGGTGGCGGAGATCTTTCACGAACTTCTGGCGGTGCGTTTACTGGATCATTTTGGTGCGCGGTTGATCAAAATACGGCAGGTCAGGAAAATGTGATCACCGGCTTAGTAGAAAAACAAACCCCGCCAACTGCTGCCGGTGATATTACGGGCCGACTGGATGGTTATGACCCTTTTAATAGTAGTAATTATATTCGAGTAGATCAAGGACTTGACACAACCGAAATTTCTTCTGATTATACAATTGATGCAGACCTTACTGAAACTCAGTATATTATTGAAATTGATAATCGATTTGGTACAATTGTATCGGCTCCAACTCTTGTACAGGGCAATTCGGGGGTAGCTGCGAATATTTCGTTTATTGACGACGATAATATTGCAAGTTATTATTTGTCAATAAATACTGACACTAATTTTATTGCGAATCTTCCAAATAATGCCAATAATACCACAATCCAAGGACCGAGAGGTACGAAGATAGAATTTAGAATTCAAGCCTCCACCGATTTGCAAACAAGCACCTACTTATTTACGCAATTAGGAAGCACACTACAGCAACAAGATTTGGGCGGCGGATCAGCAAACACATATTATTATATTGACACTATAATTAAAGTAACTGGCGCAACAACCGGCTATAGACTTGATATTCCAGTTAGATTTTTGAAGAAACAGGTGTAAAGGATAAATAATGGCAACGACATATAAAACATTTCTCAATAACGATATTACATCAACAAAGACATTGTTACACGAAAGTATCCCATTAACGGGCGCTCTTGTGTCTGGAACCTACGGAACATATCCAAGTGGCTCAAATATTAAAAATTATGCTCACGGCATGTTTCAAAGTGTTTATGACTATCCTTATCTAAGTTCTTCAGCTAATCATATTTTTGATATTACTTGCGGATATGCTCCAAATTCTCCTTTGTCTTCTTCAGATTCAAATATTAGTGTACAAAATGCCAAGAAAATTAATATCTATAATCAAATGGCACAAGTCCTTATGGGCTATGATGCGACTGGTTCTATTTTAAGATTCGACGAAGATGGAAACATTACTGATGGCGGAACAAAAATAGATAGCGGATATTTTCTTAATTTTTCTCGCCTTTTGTCAAAGGATGAAATTAAGAAAGGTTCCTTTACAATGAAAATTGGAACTGGTTCGTGGGCATCACCGATGTCAACAGCGAATGTTGCGGGCGATGGCAGAGTAACTATTGCAGACACAAATGCTCAAAATGATTATCGCGTAAATTCACCAGCTGGCGAATATGGTATTTTGTCTATGTCTGTTGGATATGACACAGAAGGACCCGTCACACCAAAAGTTGGACTTATTTTTTATCAAGCAGGGATTATATTTTTGTCTAGTTCTGTGTTTTTCCGAACTTCTCAAGGGGGGGTACTCCAATCAAATGCCGACACAGACATGACAATGGCTGGCAATAATAACATTACTGCCTCTTTTACTGGGAGTCTTATACAGGATGCAGCCAATAATCTACGCCATCGCATTGATAATATAAGTTTTAATAATACGACAGAATTAAATTCAACGATTCATTTCTGCCGAATTAATCATAACGATTTTAATTATAGTTCAAATCCAACATATTTGAGCCAAAGCAAGATTGTTGTGAAGAACAACACACAAGATGCGCCGGTTTCTTATATCACAACTGTTGGGCTTTATTCTGCTGATAATGAGCTTTTGGCAGTAGCAAAACTTTCAGAAGCACTGAAAAAAGATCCAACAAACGAAATGACAGTCCGTGTGCGTCTTGATTATTAATTCAGAACTATTTAAAAATAGGTATGTCTACTTATAAGTTCTCTCCTAATGATATCTTTTATAATAGAATAAAGACTTTCCCAGAAGTAAGTTTTTATATCTATGACAGAAGGGTCATTTATAATAACAAAGGAGTTTCTGCCGGTCAGTTTGTGTCAAATGTTACACAAATGACTGGGCCTGTTACTGGTGGGTTTATTAGTCTATATGAATTAAATGTTGACAGACCTTCAGATTCATTGATTTATCCTTTCGTAACTAAGGATGGTTCTTTAACAGCATTCAAAACAATATCGACAACAGCCTTTAATAGTGATTTTGCTTATGGTGAACAAATTAATGGTTCCTATCCTTTAACAGCTTCTATTTCTTTGGATAGGTATCAAGCAGATCAATCGCGACCAAAAATTCAAGCCCTAAAAACCGCTTTAAATTCATATCAAAACTTAAGTTATGCTTATGCTTATAATTCTGATTTTGGGAACAAAGCCACTCAAGAGATGCGCCTGATAAGCATACCTTCTATTTTTTATGGCTCCTCCATTAAAAAAGGAAGCGTTTCATTAAAATTTTATATAACAGGTACTTTGATCGGAGAACTAAAAGATGACAAAATGAACGGAGAGCTAAGACAATTCGCAACTAGCAGTGATGGAGTTACAATTACTCAAAGTGGTTCGATAGCAGGGGTCGTTCTTTACAATGAGGGTTTTGTTATCTTAACGGGAAGTTGGCCTTTAAGTTCACACACCGAAAAATATTTATGTCCAAGATCTGCTACCCCAGGGAAACCTCGTTGGATTGATTTTGGTTATACAGGCTCAAATGGATCTGGAGATTGTCTCAACGTAAATCTCCCATCATCAAGCTTCTCTATGATATTCAGCGGAACAAATTATGTTCCAACACTCACTATGTTGGCTCACGCTTCCAAGGGAGAGTTAAATCATTCAAATAATCCAACATATAAACAGTATGGCTCTGTCATTTCTCAAACATCTTCCATAGGAACTACGCAATTTGTGGAATCAATACGGGCTCCGATTGTGAATGTGGCAAGTTCTTCTTTCGTCAGCTCAAGTGCTGATTTTCAAAAAATCACATTTATAGATCAGATTGGCATTTATGATGATGACAAAAATCTTATTGCTATTGCAAAATTAGCTAATCCAATAAGAAAAAGGGAGATGGATGATTATACATTTAAATTAAAACTAGATTTTTGATATAATGGTAATCTATTTATGATAATGGAAAAAGAATTTGAAAATTGGCGTAAGTATCTTACAGAAAAAGAAAAACCTGTTCAAGATGAATATGAAGCTCATTTTTATTTAGCCCTTACACAATCTAAGGAGATTGATCGCACCGAGCTTATGGGGTTTATGAGAGCGATTCAAAATGTTACAACTGTTTATCGCGAAAAAGAAGTTTCAACTTCTACTCAAACTTTTGTGGGAGAATATAAAATCAGATTTGTGTTAACTCACGGAGCCGACGTAAAATATTATTATGATACAACTCTTAAACCTGGCTTGCGTAAGATTAAAGGATTATCAATCCAACGTGATTTAGGTTATGAAAAAACTGGTGAAGAATGATTCTTGGCCTAGATATTTCTACATCAATAACTGGCTATGCAATAATTGATTATGACGGAACCATAGTCAAAATTGGAAGTTGGGATTTGCGCAATAAAAACCATTACCCAGACTTTTATTCAAAGGTTATACATTGTAAAGAAAGATTAAAAGATATTTCTTATTGTTATGAAATTCAAGATATATTTATTGAACCTGCTTTAAATATGTTTATGATGGGTAAGTCATCATCGCACACTATTTCAACATTAATTAAGTTTAATGGAATTTTATCATGGCTTTGTTATGAAGAATTTAAAATACAGCCAGAATATATCCCAGCAGTATCAGCTAGAAAGAAATGCGGGATTACCATTAAGCGTGGTCAAAAAGCTAAAGAAATTGTTATGAAGTTTTTGCTTGACAATGAGCCATCTTTTATAGTAGAATGTACTAAGCATGGAAATCCAAAACCTCAATATTATGATCAGGCCGATGCGCTTGTTATGGCAAGAGCAGGCTTAACATGTCTGAAAGAAAACTCAGGATCATAAAGGATTTCCTTGGTTCTTATTATAAATCAAAAGATGAGTTTCTTTTTCACTGCCCCAAATGCAAACATCACAATAAAAAGCTTTCTTTAAACTTTGACAAAAATGTTTTCAAGTGTTGGGTTTGTGATTATATAGGTAAGGATATTAGTTGGTTAGTTCGTTTTCACGGAAGTCCAGAAAATAAAAGCCAATGGAATTCACTTCTTGGCATTGTAGATTTTTCAGAAATCGATAATGTTAAAGAAATAGTTGATATTTCTCTACCAGAAGAATTCATAACCTTAACAGATATAAAAATAAATCCTTTATCACTTCCTGCTAGACAATATCTTAAGTCTCGTGGATTAACAAGAGATGATATTGTTTGGTGGAAAATGGGCTATTGTCCAGACGGAGATTATAAACAAAGGATTATTATTCCTTCATTCAATATGAAAGGAAACTTAAACTATTTTATTGCCAGATCATATACTTCGGGCGAATGGCAAAAGTATAAAAACCCACCAGCAGAAAAGGATTTTATCTTTAATGATCTCTATTTAGATTGGGACAAAGATATCACAATCGTTGAAGGCGTATTCGATGCAATCGTTGCTGGCAACGCTATTCCGTTGCTTGGCTCTACACTGCGTGAAAATAGCTATATTTTTCAAAAGATTGTAGATAAATGCAGCAAGATATATATTGCCCTTGATTCGGATGCAGAAGCAAAAGAAGACAAAATAAGCAAACTTTTACTATCATATGGCGTGGATGTTTACAGGATTAATACTTCGGGGTTTGGAGACA
>Ga0098061_1000649_pt1 | contig 16784 bp, 24 predicted proteins | sample 22_taG_FD_92579 | JGI IMG/M metagenome (GOLD analysis project Ga0098061, IMG submission 92579) | Marine viral communities from the Subarctic Pacific Ocean - 22_ETSP_OMZ_AT15343 metaG | ecosystem: Environmental > Aquatic > Marine > Oceanic | place: Subarctic Pacific Ocean | collected 2015-01-20
GAGACAAGATGCTTCGTGTAAAGCAGATTGTACGTGATGGTATGCTTAGTGAGTATAAGTTGTCAGAAAAAGATGAGCTCAACATTGTCAATTTTATGGAAGACAATAAAAACAAGTTGCGTGAAGTTAGTTTGAGAATGGTAACCAAACTGGCTGACTTGTTTAAAATGAGTCCAGACCGTTGGAGAGCACTTGCTGAGAATACTTGCATAAGGCGGTAAGTGAAATAACAATTTAAGTGTCCGTGTTGCGGGTTTCTCGTAACACGGATCGTCATCTGTAGATATTATGGCTAAAATAGAAGACTATTACAAAACCTTGGGTGTTGATAAAAGGGCAACTGCTGAGACTATAAAGCAAAAATATCGCAAATTAGCAATGAAATATCATCCTGATCGAAATCAAGGTGATACAGCTGCCGAAACAAAATTCAAAGAAGCCTCCGAAGCATACGAAATCTTAAGTAACCCTGAAAAAAGACAACAGTATGATGCTGATGGTATGGAGATGCATGAACAAGGATTCAAAGCAGGTCAAGGATTTGGTTTTGCTAATTTTCAAGGTGGTGGTCAAAAATTTGAAGATATTTTTTCAACTTTTTTCGGACAACAAACAGGACAACACGCCCAACAACAAAACTTCGCTAATAGATCAGCAAAAGGCAGAGATTTAAACATAAGCCTAACAATATCATTTGCAGATGCGGTTAATGGTTGTACAAAAAATATAACAATATTGCGACCTGATATATGTGATGAATGTGATGGTGTCGGAGTTATGGAGGTGTTTAGACATAGGGCGCCAAACTGCGGAGCATGTCAAGGTACTGGACTATTAGGAGTCCGTTCAGGTATCTTAAATGTAAATGCTCAATGTAATCATTGTGGTGGTAGAGGTATATTAATTGATCCTGATACTCAATGTATGGTTTGCCGTGGTCATGGTAGAATAAAAAAAGAGAAAACATTAGCAGTTAATATTCCTCCAGGTGTTGATACAGGAAATAAAATAAAATTAGGTGAGCAGGGCGAAGCAGGACCTAATATGCACAATTCTACGTTTGGTGATTTATACGTTACTATAGCAGTCAATGCTGATGATCGTTTTAAACGAGACGGCATGCATCTTCATTGTTCACAAAAAGTTAAACTCACAGATCTTTTTATGGGTGGAAGTTATGATCTTGAAACTTTAACTGGTACAATAAATCTTAAAATTCCACCAAATACCCAACCCGGTACAACAATGCGAGTTGTAGGCAAAGGAATGCGAGCATTGGGTCAGCAAAATGTTGGTGATTTATTAGTTAAAGTAGAAGTAGACATACCGGACAAATTAAACAGAGAACAAAAGCGGTTAATTGAAAAGTTACGTAATCTTGGTATATAAATATTAGTATAAAGAGAATCTTAATGAGATACGTAAACATGCTATATGTAACATGTACCAACATGGAATGTGAGTGGGTACAAATGGGTTGGCCAGTTGATCATTGCATGAAACAAATCGAAGATTTTAACACTTATTATGAAACCCTCGACCCAGAATCACAAGCCCATTACGGAGGTCCAAGCAGTTTGGATAAGAATTATGGGTATTGCCATAACTGTAATAGTCCATCAAGACCAGGACAGTTCAGACTCGCCACCAGCGAAGAAGTGACAACCGGATTAATTCATACCGTGAAGTCAGTTATGTTATTAGATTTTGATGAACTTGCTAATGAAACGAATTAACATTTGTGTTGGTGATACTGAATTTGTTGGATTTGGTGATAAAATTAATACATTGTACAGATATGTAAGGTTTTGCCGAGCAATCAATGCACGGATGACACTTTACATTAAACTGGACCAACTTGGCAATCCTGGTGATGACGGATTTCATATACGAACCCTTACCGAATTATTACAATACCTAGACAACAAATATATTGATAAAATAATTTATTGTCATCCTAGAATTGATACCTTTTTTAAAAAAATTGTACATACGTTTTTTGAGTTTGATGTTACTAGAAATACATGTACTGAAGTAGGACCAGATCAAATAGCAACTAAAGTAATCCATCAAACTAATATTGGATCAACTTTTGGTACAGGTGATGGCAACTTTTATGATGTAATCAATGATTATAGAACAAAATATATTGATGAGTTTTTAGATAATGATACTTTGGTATTGTCAGGGATGCCATATGAATGGTTTAAGACATTGATTGATGGTATGCAATATCGACCACATATTCCGATAGCCAAACCATTACATAAGAATCGTTCAGTATGTTTTGTAGAAGGTTGCATGGATTATTATGAAACACTACATAACATCGACTTCTTTGACAAAATAAAGTATAATAGTTTAAACATAAAACCTTTTAATGTATTTTTTAATGAGTTAATACAATTAGGGTTGCAACAAGATGTACAAGCGTCTGTTACAAACAATTTTAACAAATGGGCTAGTGAGAAGCATTTAACATACAATTTTATTAAAACTGACCAACGAATTGGTGTATTTGAACAAATAGGGCAAGCAGAATTTGTAATTGGTAAAGAAGGATTGCCTAGTAATATTGCTGGTATGTTTGATGTGCCGTATATTGTAATTTTACCAGAAGCATTATTTAAAATTCAAATAGCAGACGATTTAATTGATGAACATTGTATACTTGAATGGCATTGGAATCATATGTCAAATTGGCCAAGTGTTTATTACATACGAGAAACTAGTTTAAGTATAGTACCAAATATTTTTAGTGTTATAATGGAAAATATAAACAAAGACAAGTATTTGCTAAGAGATAAATGTTTAGATTGGGATTTGAATCCATATAAATTTAATACCCCATTGCTAAATGACACATTCAAAACACAGGTTTATTGATGCAATGCACAATAGAAATTAAAGATGAAGTAAATGTTAAGATTCATAATTTGACTCTACCAACTAGGCGTAGACTTGAAAAAGAATTTAAGTATATGATGCCTCATGCATATCATGTACCAGCATTTAAACTTGGTAGATGGGATGGTTGTGTAAGTTTCTTTAGTGCTGGTGGTTTAACTAATGTTGGGTTATTAGACAAAATTGTTCCAGTATTAGTAAATGACGGCTATGAAATTGGCATTAATGATAAAAGAAATACACCTGTTGATTTTAACTTTCCAGCAGTTACTAAAGACAAATATAAACATATAACATGGCCAAAAGGACATGTTGCAGAAGGTGAAGACATTGTACTAAGGGATTATCAAGTTAGTATTGTTAACGAGTTCCTTACTAACCCACAATGTATACAAGAGATTGCGACAGGCGCAGGAAAGACGTTAATTACGGCTACTTTAAGTGAGATGATTGAGCCATATGGGCGTAGCCTTGTTATTGTTCCAAATAAAGATTTAGTTAGGCAAACAGAGGACGATTATAAAAACTTAGGATTAGATGTCGGTGTTTACTTCGGGGACAGGAAGGAAATAGGTAAGACCCATACGGTATGCACTTGGCAAAGTTTAAATGTTATTGATAAAACATGGAAGGATGGGACATCTGAAATGAGTTTATCCGAGTTTGCTGAAGATGTGATTTGTGTCATGGTAGATGAAGTACATATGGCAAAAGCAGACGTATTACGTAGGCTATTGACACAATCATTTAATCATATTCCAATACGTTGGGGGCTTACTGGAACAGTACCCAAAGCAGATTGGGAGAAAGTTAGTTTAGAAGTAAGTTTAGGGCAAGTTACAAATAAATTAGGAGCCGCTGAACTACAAGAAAAAGGCGTATTAGCAAATTGTGAAGTTAATGTTATTCAACTTGCTGATATAGTAGAATTTCCAACATACCAACAGGAACTTACTTTTCTAACTACAGATACCAAACGTGTCGATTACATGGCACAATTTGTAGAAACAATTTCTAAATCTGGTAATACATTAGTATTAGTAGATAGAATTAAAGCAGGCAAAATGCTACAAGAAAGGTTAGGCGATGAGAGCACTTTTATTTCCGGATCAGTTAAAGTACAAGAGCGACGGGAGTCGTACTCTGAAATTCAAACCTCTGACAACAAAGTCATTATTGCTACTTATGGGGTTGCATCTGTTGGCATCAATATACCTAGGATATTTAATTTGGTCCTCATAGAGCCAGGTAAGAGCTTCGTTAGAGTCATCCAGAGTATTGGGCGTGGTATTAGACGAGCTGGAGATAAAAACTTTGTCCAAATTTGGGACTTAACATCAACAGCAAAATTCTCCAAACGGCATTTAACTGCTCGAAAAAAGTTTTATAAAGAGGCTCAATATCCATTTAACATTCAAAAAGCAACATATTAACATGTATATATTAACAGAGAATAACATACCATATAATATAGATTCGGTGCCAGATGAAGTAGAAGATCTCAAATATTGTGTATTAGATTATACTGCACCGGAAGTTTCTTATATACACATGCCACTTATATTTTTGGAATCGTTTAATGCACCTAGTGCAATTCTACAAGTTGATGATGTGCAAATCGAAATGCCATTAGATTGGAGTGTAATTTGTGGAGAGCCATCTGCTGGTGACCCAGAGATACTTCCATTAGCAACGATTAATCAGAGAGGTTTTAAGGCATTTGAAACAAATCCAAAAACAAGCATTATGCCAAGTTGGCCGTTTATTGATATTGTGAATGTATATACTGAAAAGAAGTGGTTTGTACCGAAATTAAAATATGGGCATTTACTATGTGTACCAATAGAGGATCAACCAAAACCCCGGTGTTTGTACTTCGTAAAAGAAGTAAGCAAATTACCCGAGGTTTTGGATTTAGATAAAATATGGATTTAGTCCATATTATGCATCATCTGTGAAATCGTCATCATCAGTGTTAGCAACATCATCGTCACCTGCTTCTTCCATGCGGACTATGCCGGCGGAAGCCGCTGAACCCATTTGCCATTGCAAAGATGTTCCGTCTAATGCGTTAGATCCTGTTGCACTTGGTGCAACTACAGTAACTTTGTGTGCTGAAATTTTCGAAACTGTATATGTTTCGGAGTCAGCACCTAATACCATAATTGACATTTCGCCTGCACTTAAAGCCGCTGGTAAAACACCAGTCTTTAGTGTACAAGTAAATTCATCATCGTTTGCACCTGTTTCAGCACATACAAACCTTTTAGAACCTTTTTGCTTAATGATTGTACCTTCTTTAACGGCTGTTCCGTTATGGAAGGAAACTTTGATTTCGTTTGCACCAGCCGTCGCACCTGCGGCCGCTGTTGTAAACATTTTTTTATTTAATGGTCTTCCCATTTGTTTTCTCCTAATTAGAAGTCCAATGTGGGTTCTAGCCACTACGGGGTTGGAGCCCCATAAGTCCTATAAAAATAGGCACTTGAACTATTCAAATATTTATGCTATAATACAATATGAGCAAGAAATCTGTACCAATTAAACAACTTTTATCAGCAATCGACCATCGTAAGAAGGATTTCTACGATAAAATTGACCATGACACGTATAAAATAGAACCATGGCTTGCAATGCGATGGGCGAGTAGTGTAAGCAATAAAGTTTTTAATATAGTTGCACACCATTTACTATTAACAAATGATTTTGTAAATGTACATTTTAATGTATTAAGTAAACATCCAAAATTGCAATGGTTATTATTAACTATTACTGGTGCAAAAACAGGCAGATATCATCAATGGATTCCACCTGGTAAACGTGGTAAGAAGGATAGATTAAAAGAGTTTGTGTTTACTAAGAATCCAACTTGGAATGAAGAAGAACTAGATTTATTTTTTACAGTTAATACAAAAAAAGAGCTAGAAGAATATGTTGGCAGTTTTGGATTAACACCTAAGCAAACTAAGGAGTTGTTTGGAAAATAAACCAAGGACATGTAAGTTTTGTGGTAAATCTTTTAAGCGAGAACGAACTCTCGCTAGTCATGTTTGTGAACCAAAACGTAGACATGCTGATAGTGTTGAGCGTTATTGGCAACTTGCATTTAGAACATATCAAAAATTTTACAAGTATAATTATCCAACACGCAACAAGGATCGTACAAAAGAACAATTTATAAAAAGTCAGTATTATAGTGGTTTTATAAAGTTTGGGCGATTTTTAAGTACTGGTTTAGTGCTTAACCATGAAAAATATGTTGAGTATGTAATACGTAATGCAGTTAAATTAGAACGATGGTCTAGTGATGCAATATATGATGAGTATTTAAAAGAGCATTTGTTTAAAGAAACTGTTGATAGAGCCGCCGAACGAATGATGTTGCATATAATGAATTGGGCAAGTGATCATGATCAACTAGCAGACAATTTTTTTAATGAACTAACATCAGCAAAAGCATTACTATTAATACGTAATGGAACAATTAGTCCATGGATAATATATGGCACACATCAAGGCGAAAAGATAATTGATAGTATGTCAGATGAACAGTTAGATATTGTTGTTAAATTTATTGACCCAAGGAAATGGAAGCCAAAGATAAAGATGAAACAAAGTGAAGCAAAGTGGTTAAAAGATATATTCAATAACCTAATTATACAAGACGAATTAAAAGCAGAAATTACTAGGAAATTTGATGAAAGTTACGGCTGACATTGACATAGATTGTGCTAACAGAACAGAAATACTAAAGTATTTTAAACATGTTTCTGCAAAGCAAAAGAATGGTAAACCACACAACTCTGGTGTTTACTTCCATGATGTGCCATATGATCCATTAACTGATTTATGTTTACTAGAATATAATCAAGCAGAAGAAAAGAGTTTTTTCAAAATTGACTTACTTAATGTTCACTTATACAAGGACATTAATGGTAGAGAGCATTTGAATAAACTGTTAAATGAAGAGCCAGACTGGGATTTACTACAACATAAAGAAATTGTAGATATGCTATTTCATTTAAATGGCCATTTCGATATTGTTAATACTCATAATCCAAAAAGTATTGAACAATTAGCAATGTTGCTGGCAATTATAAGACCAGCAAAGAGACAATTACTGGGCCGATCGTGGCCAGAAATAGAAAAAACAGTATGGCAAAAGCCAATGGACGATTCATATTATTTTAAAAAATCTCATGCAATAGGGTATGCACATGTTATTGTTTTACAACTAAATTTGTTGCGTGAAAATCCTCAGAAATTTTTAGCACAGAGTTGAATCTGGCGTCTTTTAATTCTCTTTTCGTTTATTGAATTTAAACTAACGGTTGGCCCTCTAGATATTTTTGCATTTTTACTATTAAATGTCTTAAGAGCGTAATGAAATTTATGAAATCTGTTACCTAATACTAAGTTAATTGGAATGATGCGGTTCGATTCCCACCACCATTCATCTGCTAAAGTTAAAAATTCTTGTTTATCCATTTCATCTACTTTTTCATACACATAAACACTTGTAACTGTCTGTGTCTGATTTTGGATAATACCAACTATTTCTCCGTTGGTACCAAGTTCCAGTACACTCAAAAACGGAAATTTTTCTAAAAAATCTTCTTCTACATCCATTTAAAATCCTATAAATACTTGTTATAATAAGGTCGACAAATATGAAACTTCACAAGTATACCGTTAATCTAAGTGCATCAACTGGCAAAAAGCGAACGTCACGTTCTGCCAAAACTAGCCACACCCCAATAAGATTTTTTAAAGGGGCAGAGAATAATATTACTTTATCCATTGCCGATGACAAAAATAAAGATATTAGTATGTCCAGTTATGATATCCTTGGGACGTTAATTGACCCGTCCTCAACAGTAATATTTAGTAAGGCATGCAAGGCTGTTTCAGAGGATTTTACAAAATACGAATTTTCATTACAAGCAGACAAATTACTTGGTGTCGAGGCAGGCTTTTATAAATTAAGTTTCAGTTATGCAGACGACGCATCGCAATTACCTTTATATGTTGATAATGCTTTAAACAATACAGTTAGTGTAGAAGTTGTTAAAGATAATTATACTTGGTTCGAACCATCGACTGTAATAGAGGCGTTTAATGTTATAGACAACGTCAATGACATTAGTGAAACTCCAAGTTATAAAGGCGACCAACATTACGAAGATACCAACGGACTTCACACTTTCGCATTTTATGCCACAGGCTTTACTGGTAAAGTATGGGCTTATGGTACATTAGATGCAGACCCAAATGACAATGCACATTGGTTTCCATTAAAGTTAGATACTATAGAAGATTACAACACTATGACGGCAAAGACCGGTATCGAACCTTTCAATGTTACCTGCAACTTAGCATTTATCAAATTTAAAGTAGATACAGACTCAGGAACGATTGACAAAATACTCTATAGGCGCTAGAATAGTAGTATGACTATTGTCCAGGAAAAAGTACGTTCTTTTATTCCGTTCAAAGCAAAGAGTAGCCCAGGTGGTTGGATATCACATAATTGTCCTATGTGTATGTCATTAGGCCATAGACGAGCAGACACCAAAGGCAGAGGCGGTTGGCGGTTTAATCAAGACGGCGCAATAGGGTATAATTGCTTTAATTGCGGTTTTAAAACAGTATACAAATCTGGTAAGTTAAATCCAAAATTAGTTAAACTGTTAAAAGCATTAGGTGCTCAGAAACAAGAAATAGACGAGATACAGTTAATTGCTATTAGGACATCTGATCTTGTAAAAACTGCATGGCAAGAAAAAACAACAACTGTTGATGAATGGAAAGAAGTTATATTACCAGGTAGTGCCAAAAAAATAGATGACTGTGAAGCAACTGAGAATTTTGTTGAAGCAGTAAAATATATTGCAGATAGAAAACTCTTAGATTTAGCAGATTGGCATTTTAGCGATCATAAAATATATGATATGCAACATAGGATTATATTGCCTTATAAGTACGGCAATAAAATAGTTGGCTATACTGCAAGGCATATTAAATCATTAAACAAAGGCAGAGTTTCAAGTAGGTACATAACTCAGCAACCACGAGACTATGTTTATAACTTAGATGCACAAAAAGACAGTCGTAAGTATGTTATTGTTACAGAAGGCCCGTTTGATGCATTAAGTGTTGATGGTGTTAGTGTTGGCTCCAATAGAATAAGCAGGGGTCAAGTTAACATTATAAACAGTTTTGGTAAAGCAGTAATAGTATTACCTGACTTTGATCATGCTGGTAAGGATTTTGCAAGGCAGGCTATTAAGCATAAATGGTCTGTGAGCTTCCCGCAATGGAAGAAAAAATACAAAGATCCAAATCAGGCAATGGTTAAGTTAAGTAGATTGGATATATTAAAAAGTGTTTTGGAGGGTAGGGTAACAAATCCTACTAAAATTAAAGTATTACTATCACAATGGAAATAATTGATGGCTGAAGAAATTAAAGACTATACACCAGAACTACAAAAACTATTTGTAGAGACATTAATATCAGATTCAGAAACATATAGTAGGTGTCAAAATATATTAAGTCATACATATTTTGAACAACCATTTCTAGATTGTGTTCAATTTATAAAAAAATATACTGATCAATATGGCAAATTGCCTGATACAGAAAAGATTCATGCAACATGTGGTGTACAATTAAAAATTATAGACACACCTGAAGATCATGTAACATGGTTTTTGGATGAGTTTGAACAGTTTTGTAGGCACAAAGCACTTACAGATGCAATTCTAACTAGCACAGACTTATTAGAAAAGAATCAATTTGGTGCAGTAGAAGCACTTATTAAAGATGCCGTAGGGGTTGGACTTGCTAAGAATTTGGGTACAGACTATTATGAAAACCCAGCAGATAGACTTACAGTATTAAGAGATAGAGACGGCAGAACAACAACTGGTTGGAAAAGCATAGATAAAAAACTATATGGTGGATTTAATAAAGGTGAATTAAACATATTTGCAGGTGGTAGTGGTGCAGGTAAAAGTTTATTTTTACAAAATTTAGCTCTTAATTGGAGTATAGAAAAACTAAATGTTGTATATGTAAGTTTGGAATTGTCAGAAGGATTAAGTGCAATGCGACTTGACAGTATGTCAACAGCAATACCCTCAAAAGAAATTATGAAAAATATTGAGGATGTATCTATTAAAGTACGTATGGATGCCAAACGTAATGGTAATTTACAAGTTGTACAGTTACCAAATGGTGTAAATGTTAATGATATAAAGGCATACCTTAAAGAATACCAAATACAACGAAAATGTAAAATAAATTGTGTTATAATTGACTATTTAGATTTAATGATGCCAGCAGGTCGCAAAGTACCACCAAGTGATTTGTATGTTAAAGACAAGTTAGTATCGGAAGAGTTAAGAAATTTAGCAGTTGAAGGTGATTATTTGTTTGTTACTGCATCACAATTAAACAGAAGTGCAGTAGAAGAAATAGAGTTTGATCACTCACATATTGGCGGTGGTATTAGTAAAATACAAACTGCTGATAATGTTATAGGCATTTTTAGTAGTCGTACAATGCGAGAACGTGGTCGTGTACAGATACAGTTTATGAAAACACGTTCTAGTAGTGGCGTAGGACAAAAAATTGACTTAGAATTTGACCAAGAAACCCTTAGAATACGTGATTTAGCAGACGATGCCCAACAAGTAGATGAAGCAGAAAGTATTATAGATAGATTAAAGAAAAAAAGTAGTGTAGAGTTTGTTAAAGAGCCAGAAACTACTCCGGCAAATAATGCGGACCATCTCCGTAGTTTACTAAAAAAATTCGATTAAGCAAAATAAAATAAATATATACGGACACGGATCTCTAAGGTTTTAATAAATGAAACATAAAACAAAATCATTGCTGGAGGAAATTAATAGTATAACCCCAGTCAGAGATAAGAAGCAAATTTTACGTTCTCGTGGTGAAAATGCAATCGCTGGAATGATTAATCTTCTCGAATACATTGAAAAACAATGGGGTGAAGATGAAGCAGAACGCATTGTTAGTCGTGTTATGTTGAGCGTAAAAAAACGAGACCCCCAAAAATTTTATAATACTCTATCAAGTTTAAGGTACGGGAATGAACATTGAAGACCTTATCCGCAAAAAAGGAATGGCACATATAGAAGAATTGCCGTCACATGCATTTATTAAGTATGTGCGGGAAATCGAACATGTGAGCATTAGCGAAAAATTAGACGGGGCAAATCTGCAAGTTGGTATTGACGAGCATGGATTTTATACAAGTCGTGGACAAAAAGGTGGCGACAGACAGTATACATCTGATGGTTACGGTACAACATTTGCAAGTACATATATGCGAGCGGCACATAAAGCCCTGGACAAAGTATCTGACACTTTAGAAGAGAATGGTGTTAGGCAAGGAACTGAGGTAAATTTAGAAGTATTTTTCGGTGCTTTGCCTAATACTGTTCCGTATAATGCTGATGGTATAAATCGTATAGTCTTCCTCGGTCAAACCGCTGGCGATAAAATTAATTTAACAAGTTTGGCCAAAGACTTAGATGGTGTTCGTGTAACTATACAACTACAAAATGTACCTGATACTGATAACGGAAAAGATATATCTTATAATACCCGTAATTACGTATTTGAATTTGCACAAGTCCCGCAAATAAAAAATAAAATTAGTGATAGTAGAGTACAACAAATTGAGCAAGAGTTAACTGAGTATGAAAAATGGCTTGGTGGTGCTAGTGAGTTGGGTGGTATTCCAAATCAAGAAGCAATTACCCTCAATATGAATAAGATCACAAAAGATAAACGTGATGGGGCAAAAGTAGTTAGAGAAAAAATTAAAGGGCAAGACTTACAATTTAAAATGCTAGTAAAAAATGTTTTATTAGATACGTTTGTAAGGGATCGTGGAAGTCAGTTTGGTCCAAAGCCTGAAGATGGTGGATGGATTGAAGGCGTTGCACTTAAAGATCGTAATGGCACCTTAGTTAAACTTGTAGACAAAGATATATTTTTAAAACGAAATATCGACAATTATAAGTTGCGTAATGAAATAGGTGGGCAAGCAAAAACACCTGATTTAGTAGAAGGTATGTGGGGCGATATTAAACTAACTATTGCAACAGCATTAGGACACCCAGAGTTAGGAACATACCAAGCAAAGCGATATCTAAAAAAGTTTGATGATCCAGTTCAAGAATTAAGTGATTTTGACATAACAAGTGTTGGTAATTACTTAACACCAGTATTAAAAGATAAACAAGAGAATTTACATAGTCGTTTAGAACAATATGACAGCGAAGAACACGAAAATGAACATGTTCACCAAAGAAATTTACAAACCTTCGCAGAAGTGAATAAATATATTGAGGACATACTGGGCTATATAAAAGAACCTGATGCAAAGCCACAAGGCTTGCTAATGAAACTAGTCAAGGACAAATTATAATGTATTTGCATGAAATATGTATAAGTGATGTTGTAAAAGCATCAAGTAGAAACTTTAGAAAAGGCCGTAATACTCTACGTAAACGAAAGTTTAAAAAGTGGATGAAGAACTTCCTTGGCGAAGCAAAGGGCGGTACAGTTAAAGCAATATCAAATGCAGGTCCTATTGAGCAACATGAAGTTGGTCCAACTCTACAGTTTTATCAAAGACAACTACATCAATTAGCATTATCAGAAGCAGAATTTGCACCATTTAAAGATATTAATATTTTACACTATGCATTAGGCAGTACTGGCAAAAAGAAATGGTCAGGTGATTTAGATGTTGCAGTTAAAGTAGACGAAGAAAACATTTCTGCATTTAAAGATATGATTAAACGATTATCTGGTGCTGGTGATATGCAACAACATGGTAATACAATTAGTTTAGGTGTAGCCGTACAAGATTACAATGAACAAATGCAACCTACTGTTGAAGATTATAAAGCATTGGGTAAAACTGTTGAAATGTTTCCACGAACTGGTATAACACAATTAGATTTTATGTTTGGTAACCCAGAATGGTTAAAACATTATTATCATTCCCCAAGTCAAAACGAATCAGAACATAAGGGTGTATATAGAACATTATTACTTAGGGCAACGGCTTCAAATATTGGTGCTGAAACTAGGTTAGAATCAGATAACAGAGTTACAGACGAATTAGGCAATCATCCTGAAATTAATGTTGTATCCAAATGGAAATTGAGCCCAAAAGACGGAATAGTTAGAGTAGAACGTAGACCAAAACCCAATAAAAAGGGAACTGGTTATACAAAAGCATTTGAAGATACTATGATATCAGCACCAATGATTGATCCCAATCATTTTTTACAAGAACTAGATATTAAAGCGACTGACGGTCACAGTAACCCAATTAATAGTGTTGAGAGTTTATTAGCGGGTATAAGGCACATGGATAAAGACTCGCAACATAACATTATGGTTGAATGGGTTAAACTAATACAGCAAAATGGTCTAGACATACCTGCCAAATTTGCATCTTATGCGAGTGAATAATGTATAAATGGTCAGGACTCACAGATGCTTGCGAGTTATTTTATGCAAGTGTATTAAGTCTTTGGATAATATATAATATAAAACAAACCAACAAGTATGCACAACGATACGCACAAAAAAGTCTGAGGTCAAGAGAATATAAAACCAAACAATCAATAAAAGGCGATCTTACAAACTTAATAACAGATATAAATTATGCAAACAGAGAGCATGATTTAACAAAACTTGAAGAGCGTCAATGGCAAAACGTATTAATAAAAATAGGTGATTATCAGACATTCATAACTCGAATGAAAGAAAACAACTTAAAAGAAGCAACATTTAAAAACTACATTAGACGATTAGAACAGCAAATACAAGTACGACATCCAAGTTTAATTAATACACGAATATTAGCAGAGACATGGCCTACCCAAGAAATACATAGGAAACGATTAGCATTTACACGTTTAGAACAATACCTAGGTAAAAATGGTAGGCAAATGGACTTTTATAAGACATTTAAAGATTTAAGAACAATGACAAATCTTTATATTACAACGGCGTACAATGCTGAACGTCGTCAGCCAAACATGAAATTAAAGTCACGATTATCAATGTATGACAGACGTTTACGTATGGCTTAATAAATATAATAAAGGCTATTGAGGAGATATAAAATGGCAGGAGCAACACAAGTAAATCCAGCGGCTATGACTAATGAGGGTCGATCCTACTTAGGAATTTCAATGACTGGAGTAACAATAGATTATGCTGTGAACGGAACAGATTTCAGTTCAACAGAAATGGGACCTGCGGGTGCCCATCCACAAGTTATAGACTTGATTGGAAGCCACGCAAATATCGTTGCCCATTCTGGGTTACGTACTGATGGCAGTAATGCTGGTCAAGTATGGGATTGCTGGGTCAAAGGCGACCGAGGAACTGATACATGGGATGGCACAAACAGTGAAACATTTGCGGCATTTTTACAAACAGAAATTCGCACACTAACATCAGTTGGTGCAGGATCTGTAGATTTATCAAGTGCAACCGTAGTAGCGGCTGATGGAAGCCCAATGTTGGCTGAATAAGGCTATTTAGACTAAATACTTCTAACAATGTCATTTAGGAGATTTAGATATGGCACAGACTAGAGTAAACGGCGGAGCGGCCGCAGCAAACCACATTGGTGGTGACTTAAACTTTGTTAAAGTACCTTGCGGTGGCGCAGTTAATGCCAAGCATGGTGTTGGTTCAACAGTAGCGGCAATCGTTTTCGCAACACAAGAAAATGCAAACGTAGTAGCATTATGTCTTTCCAATTCAAACCAAGACGTAGAGATGATCTGCGAAGGTGGTTTCGGTTGGGATGCAACAACTTTAAAGACGGCAATTAACGGCTTAGGCACAGTTGATAGCATTAACCTTTCAAGCGTTACACCTGCAATCCACGATGCGTGGGACAGTGAGTAATTTTAACTTTTAGTTAAAACCCTAAGGGTACCACTTAGGTGGTACCCTTTTTCTTTCAGTATAATATATTATGGCACAGACGAAAGCAACAGGTTTTGCACCTGTTGAATCCATTTCGGGTGACTTACAATTTTTCACCATTAAAACATTAGTAGACTTAACAAACACTGGTGACTTCAATCCTTATAACTCTCATAGCGTTCTTAAAGTTGGTGGTGAAAAAAAGAGTTATAATCAAGCACAAAATCTCAATACAGTAATTCAAACAATTAGTTTACGTACACAACCTATTATTGTGGGCGATGTACGAATAGATACTAATCAATTGAATATTGGTGATTTTGGTACATTTGCTGATGATGGTGTATCAATTTGGACACTTAAATTTGCAACAGAACATGCACAAGCAATAACACTTGATTTATTAAAAGCAGAATTAGATGGCGTGCCTATTATTACAGGAACATCAGGTATTGATACGGATTATGCAGGAGTTGTGTTTGATTCAAGTGTTTTTGTCACTGATGCTAATTCTAATTCTACACTAAATAAAAACATACACTTCGTCCAGCACGAAGAGTTATAATCGAATCGCAGGAACACTAAGTGGCAGAAAGTGCAGCAAGACGATACGAGCCAACCAACTTAGAGAAACAAAGTTTGGAAGCTCATGTAGATCTATGTGCCGAGAGGTATAATAGACTCGACGAACGTCTCACTCAAATTTATAATAAATTTGGCGATGTCGAACATCATATCAATGAATTTAAAGGCACGATGCAAGCAGATAATTCCAAATATGTTAAATTATTATTTGGTTCTACAGCAACTATAATGGCAGGTATACTTAGTACCGTGGTTGCATTGCTAGTTTCAGGAAAAATTTAATGCTAGTTAACGAGATCCTTACAGAAGAAATAATCGAGAATGATATTGTCGAACAAAAACTAGCATGGAAAAGGTCTGGAACTAAAGTATCACAAAAGTATAGATGCGGTAGTGGACATCGTAAAGGTAGAATAGTTGCAAAAGCATCACAATGTTTTGCCCCACCAGACTTAAAAAAACGATTTAACTTAAGAAAAACAAAAGCGAAAAAAGGCGCCATGATGATCCGTAAGGCAAAGAAGACTAAAAAGTGGAATGCCGCCAGTAGACGTGTATCAAAATTAAATCGGAAAAGATAATGAGAATTTTAACGCTCAACAATGGGCTTTCTATAATGGTCGGATTAGATGAATCACATCTATTAGAACGACTAAGTGATATAACTTTAAAATCTGAATTAGAAGAACGAGATCAACAGTTAGCATCTCAAATGGTAACCAGAGGATTGTTAAATAGAACTCGTAAAGATGGTAAAATCGCATTCACAAAAAATTAAAATGTCCCCACATATAAATCAGCGTCTAGAAAACGTTCTGCGACGTGCTAGTAAAAAGAGTAAAACAGTCTTTGCTAGTGTCGCCCACAATGCCCCTACAATTAATGGATTTAAAATAACAAAAAAGAGAGAATATTACTACAATGTACAATGGAGTTATTTCTCGTTAATCCATACTAAAGAAAACGTAAAGTATATCAACTTATGTTTTTGGGATACTGCATGTTTAATTGCATCTTTGTATGATCCAGTAGATAAAGAGAATGATAGTCTTATTAGAGAGATTGTAAGACTAGATAGAAAGGGCGAACAACTAAGACACGACCTAAGTTTCATTAAATCCTCCAATAAAGATTTAAAAACGGCGTACCCAATGATATTAAGTGACTATGTTCATCTAAAAACGGACCTTCAAGACAAATCGAAAAACCATGTAAAAGATAAATATTTAAAACAATATCTAGGGCACGATAATGAAAAATTTGGATACTATGAATTACAAAGATGCTAAGGA
>Ga0098061_1000650_pt1 | contig 16777 bp, 24 predicted proteins | sample 22_taG_FD_92579 | JGI IMG/M metagenome (GOLD analysis project Ga0098061, IMG submission 92579) | Marine viral communities from the Subarctic Pacific Ocean - 22_ETSP_OMZ_AT15343 metaG | ecosystem: Environmental > Aquatic > Marine > Oceanic | place: Subarctic Pacific Ocean | collected 2015-01-20
ATTGATATAATGCATGATAATATAGAACTTACAAAAATAAGATTATCGGGTGGCCACTTAGAATTATTAGATCAAAACAATTTTGTAGTGTGCGATAGTTTGCGGTACCATTTTCGGTGGGATGGAACGGATCCATATAAAACAGAAGATGATATACTATTTGATAAGTTATTTGCATGAATTTTAATGTTAACGAATTGCAGGAGTTCCTACACACGGAACTATGTTTTGAAGATAAGAAAATTACTGCTCGTAGTTTTCGAATCTGGAATCGATTCTTCTCGGCGAGTGATTTTATTTTCTTAAGGCCCATTAAAGACCGATCACACGATGGCCTTCTAAAAATTCTAAAGGGAGAAGTCTGTCGATGGCAGATTCGTATTGGAGTACACCAATTAGACGATGTAATTGATTATTTAGTGGTCACATTATGGGACTCAGGTGAGGGTATAACATACGATGCGCTCCTTCGAAGTTACATTGATCGCGGTAAGCCAGTTTACATGGCTCGTAAGGTGATGGTGCGTGACAACATATACGAGCAGATCACTCGGCAGGTAGGTTTTTTAAATGACTATGCTCTTGCTGTCGAAAACGAATGCCCTAAGTGTGGCAGTTTGCTAGTGCCACGCAAGGCCAGGAAATTAATGGCAGAGGATCCATACACATTGGCAAGTGTAGTAAGTGGCACTGATGCTATCCCTAAACAACGTACATACTTGTGTTGCCAGGAATACCCAACTTGTAAGCATATTGCAAGTTATGTAAAGGTTTAACCTAGAATTTTTTTAAGTTATAAATATTAGTATGTTCAGTCCACTATTAGATACATCAACATTAACCGAAGACGAATTATTGGAAAAAATAAACAATATTGCAAATAAGATAGCATCGGCTAGACGTGCGTATATGTCGGGAGAATTGATACAACAGATGGAAATGATATACCATCAGTTAAATACCGAATACCAGGAGAGGTTAACTATAAAAAATACCAAAGATGAATCCACTGTTGTAGAAATTGGTAAAATAGAGGGTGAAGACTAATGCAAGGTGGTAATTATCTCGTATATCGCTCAAATTTTTTAGCAACTAGAATAGTAGATAGTTTTATCGAGCCATGTGAATTTGGTATAGAAGTTGGTTTTCAATTTGGGTCATCTGACGCAAAAACAGCAACTAGCCGAGACAATGAACAAACTATTGCGTATAACAAAGTTGAATTTTTTGTTGATTACGTATTAAATAAAAGTATATTTGTAGGTATGTCTAATAAATTTTGGTGTGAAATGGCTAACTTTGAGGTTGTAAATAATTTCGTACTATTCCACCAAGAACCATATGATGACTTAATTACAAAATATTTATATTATAAAATCCAGGCAATATCATTTCCAGCATTTTTAATGGTAGATATGGCAATTTGGTCAAGAAATACTAAATTAAAATTTAATTTCATTGGCGAGGAGATGTGTACATTACCAGGTATTAATGAAACCGTTGGTGAGTTAGCATACCACACCCAACCTTGGTACCATCGTGATGATTGCGATACTAGAGATTATGCACCAGCAAGTAAAAAAGATCTTGACAACCCACCCGAAAATAGTGTAAACTTTGATATAATATTAGAACTATTAACTAATCCTGAAAATACAGGCGAATTAGTTGACTTAAAAAAGTTTAAACCAACTATAGTTTCATGAAGACAGACAATGCAGGTAGGATCATTTTAAATACAGAAGATTGTATCGAATTGTTGTATAATGATCACTTTCAACATAATATAGGGATTGAATCAAGTATTGATGTTGATTTATATAATAAATATACATATATAATGAACGTTGATTATCCTGTGTTAACACAAATAACAGAGATAAGCAATATTGATGAATTTGATAAATTGAATCAAGAAAACTGGTTTATGCCAGATGAGTATAAAGATTTAGACATTGTCGATTACTTAATGGAGAAAGCAAAGAAGCAAACACATACGATACATGCGTTACGTACCGAAGCAGAGTTGGGTGTATATAAGCAACGTGGTCTTTTGAACTTATTACGGTTCCTAGTATATCTGGTAGATATAATGAAGGAACATAATATTGTTTGGGGAGTAGGTAGGGGTTCGAGTGTAGCAAGTTATGTTTTATTCTTAATCGGAGTACATCAAGTAAACAGTGTTGAATATGAACTCGATTTTCATGAATTCTTAATAGGAGACTAAAATGGTAGAACGAAGAACATCACAAGGTAAAAAACTTGACATGGATGCGTTAATGGCTGAGCATGAAAGTACAATTGCAGTAGGTAATGCAAGATCTAATGCACGTGGTGATAGACTAGGTAGAGGTGGCGAAGTTGTAGCAACTGTGCAACAAGTAGCAACAGCATATTACCAAGACAATCCCAACGCAGTAATAACACAAAGCACTAAAGAAGAGATTGGTGTTACAGATCAAAGCACGTTAAAAGCAGACGCGCTTGATGAGTCAAGACAGGCATTTGATGACTGGGTTGATCCCGAAGATTCGGCAGAGACACCTACTGGTAAAGTAACAACTGAAGAAAATAAAGTTGTTGCATCAGGCAAGGCGGCACAACCGAAGAAAGCACAACCTAAAACCAAAAGTATTGACGCACTTTACAAATAAGGAAATAAAATAGATGAAACTCCGAGCAATAAATGATAATATTTTAGCAGTTACAATGGAAGTCGGCGAGCAGACCACGGCCGCCGGCATTGTAATCCCAACTGACGATGGTAAAGAACGAGGCATCCGGCCGAGGTGGTGTCAAATATACGACATCGGACCAACAAGTGAATTTTTAGATGACATAAAAAAGGACGATTGGATACTAGTCGCGCACGGTCGCTGGACGCACGGTATGATAATCGATGGCTTAACTGTGTGGCGCATTGACCCTGAGGGTATTATGCTACACAGTTCTGAACAACCAGATGAGGTATAGGAAAGTATTCATTGTAGATGATTTGTCAGAAAGGTCACCATATAAAGTTCCTGTACAGGAAGGTGGTGCCCTTAATGCGAACTATAGGCAAAGTGAAGCACTTGCTATATTGTGTAATAAACTAGGACAACAAGGGTTAGAGTACGGCAAAGATTTTTATTGGGAAGATACCAATTGGGATGGTGTAGTATTAACATTCAATTGCAAAGAAGATATTTGCGTTACTAAATTAAAATTATGAGATTTCCGGAAACAAGTAAAATAAGCGGATTAAGTACAGGCGGATTAACAGGTATTGTGTTAATGATATTACACATTACTGGTTACCTTACAGGTTGGGCTTGGCCGCTTTTATATGTTATGTTAATATTAATGGGCATAGGCCAAGAAAATAGAAAGACTTAAAATATGAAAAAACTATGGGTAGAGGCGTACAGACCAACGACTCTTGCTGAATATGTGTTTCGTGATGACGCACAGAAACAGCAAGTAGAGTCTTGGGTCAAGAGCGGTGCAATCCCGCATTTATTGTTTAGTGGTGCGCCGGGTGTAGGCAAGACAACGTTGGCTAAAGTATTGCTAAATGAAATAGATGCTGATTGGGGCGATGTGTTAGAGATCAATGCGTCAAGAGAACGCGGGATTGACGTAATCCGAGAAAAGATTACTAACTTCTGTAGCACAATGCCGTTTGGTGAGTTTAAATATATAATACTTGATGAGGCTGATTACACAACAGAAGGTGCACAGGCGGCATTGCGTGGTACAATGGAGCAATATGCCAACTCGGTTCGATTTATATTAACTTGTAATTATCCACACAGGATCATTCCAGCAATACATTCTCGTTGTCAAGGATTTCATATTGAGAAGTTAAATGAAACCGATTTTATGGTAAGACTTGGTGAGGTTCTTGTTAATGAAAATATTGAATTTAATATAGATATATTAGAATTGTATGTAAAAGCAACATATCCAGATTTGCGTAAATGTATTAATATGTGTCAAATGAATGCACAGACTGGTACATTACTTTCACCACATCGGAGCGAATCTTCAGGGCCTGATTACAAAGTAGAAATGGTTGAACTATTTAAAGCAGGAAAGATAACTGAGGCACGAAAGTTAATTTGTAGCAAAGCAAGCCCTGCTGAGTATGACGATATTTTTAAATTTTTATATCGCAATCTCGAATATTGGGGTAACACTCCTGAACAGCACGACGAAGCAATTCTTATAATACGCGATAGCCTTGTTAAACATACCACTTGTGCAGACCCTGAAATAAATTTAGCGGCTTGTTTAGTGCAGTTAAATTTGTTGCGTAATGCCTAGATAAATAGTAGTGAGGAAAATTAAATGGCAAAGACTAAAACCGAATTAAAGAAGATGACCAAAGTTCAACTTGAAGACTATGGTAGGACAGTAGGTATTGAATTGGATCGGCGTTTAAAAAAGGATACACTAATTGAACAATTAGTTGAGTATGAAACACCACCAAAGGTCATAAAATCTGTAAAGACCAAACCATCGAAAGTAAAAAAAGTTGATGTGTCAATGGCTAGCATTGAAGCATTTATTAATACGTTGCCAGCATATACTGGTAAAAACGCAGGTGCTATTAGTTCTCTAATAATGAAGCACTTGGCTATATTTGCAGGTAACAAGATAGCATTTGGTCCTAAAGGTAAAAAAGAATACCAAGTTACTGTAAAAAATAAAACATTTAAACTTTAATATAATTTTGGTGTCAATTAAGTTAAATATATTTAATGACGACATTGGAAGAAAATTCTTTAAAAACTTGTATAAGCAGTCACACCGAAATGAAAAAAGATAGAGTCATTCTAACTGACGTCGACGGTGTACTGCTCGATTGGGAATTTGCGTTTCATACTTGGATGGAAGAACATGGCCATACTACGCAAAAAGGTTACAAGTTAGTATATAGTATTCATAAGCGTTTCGGAATACCACGAAGGGACGGCAAACGTTTAATAGAAATTTTTAATGAGAGTGCTTCAATTGGTTTTTTACCACCATTGCGTGATGCTATGTATTATGTAAAAAAACTACATGAGGAGCACGGTTTTATGTTTCACGCAATTACCTCATTAAGTTTAAACAGACACGCAATACGTTTAAGAGAACAGAATTTAGCCAAATTGTTTGGTGAAACCGCATTTGAAAAGGTAATCTGTTTAGATACTGGTGCTGACAAAGATGAAGCATTAGAACCTTATAGAGGTTCAGGATGCTGGTGGTTAGAAGATAAAATCGCAAACGCAGAAGTTGGTTTGGATATGGGCCTTAATAGTGTTATTATGGAACACGGTCATAATATGGATTACCAAGGCAAGGCTGTGCTTGTTAAAAATTGGAAAGAACTTTATAATTTAATTATTGAATAAAAGATAAATATAACTATGGGATTAGATAATACTTTTATTCGAAATGCCGTTGAGAACATTAATCGTATCAATGGCAACAAAACACTTCTTGATATGCTATTAGAGTTTGAGAAAGTTCTCGACGACACTGGCATTTATGCTTACAAAAATTGGATGGCAGGCGAGGTTGTAGAAGGCCCAATATTAGAGCGGCACTGGTTTAATGTGACACTTATGTATCCGCGCAAAGAAATGCCAGATCCTGATGCGATTCGGCGTTTATCCAAATATGGTTGTAAAGTAGAATTTGTTAAAGAGGAAGTTGATATTCCAGTTAAAGTTACTGGTCCCCAAGATTTAAAAGATGTAAAAAGTAAAGAACCAAAAATGGAATCAAAACCCATTTGGTTAGTTAAAATCGAAATGCCACGACGATTTTTAGAAACATTTGATGATCGCAGTTTAGAGATCGCAGGCCAGAAAGTAGATTTAGGTGCAGTAAATGATGCCGCCGAAAACGGCCTCGATGATAGTAATGAAGCCAAACACCAAGGTGAAGATATAGCAAATGAAGAAACAGACACACTCCCGCCAGCCGCAACACCAGCAGGTTAACGAAGGGTTACAAGTAAATGCTCTTAGGGACACGGTCCTTACGGAAATCTCCATTGATTTATTCCAGCCTAAAGGTGGCGACGAAAAAGATATTATTGTAGTTGCGTTTGAGTGTATCGATGAACCACCTGCGAAAGATTTAGAAGAATTTATTCGAACAGGTCCAATTAATACATTAGATTCCGACGTAAGCCCAGGCCCAACTGAGGAAGGTAATTATATAGTGTTTGCTGAATTTGAGCGAGATAATGCTTTTCCAGTAAAATTTGTAAAACTTCTAAATGATATTAAGCATGTTGTTAAGAACAAAGATTGGACATTTAAAAGTTTTCCTAATAAAGTTAGCACTGGACTGTCACCCGACAGTTTATTAAAAGAGGTATTATTAGAGCCTAGTTTGTATACAAGCGCAAAAGATATACATGATAAACAAGAAGCCGCTGAAAGTTTCTTTCGTAGAGATATGGCAAGGTCGCATTACATATCTGAAGGCAAATTACATATTAGATTAAATCAAGGCCGGCCCTTAATGTTTTTTATAGAGGCAATTGATACCGTTGATAATTTATTTGAACAACAGCAATTAAAAAATAAACCAATAAAATACGATACTCCCCGTATTTTAAGATTGACAAAGCTGTTTGGTCCGTCGTATAATGTTAATAGTATAGGCAAATATGTGGTAGTTACAAATAGTCATGGTAATGCTATGGCACTTAGGCCTGACTTATAAGTAACTGGACGCAATAGAGAATGCCTATAGTTTATATATGGTAGGCAAAGATTATAGTAAAATATATTCATGGATTAACGATTGGGAGCCAGTCAAACTACAGTATAATGTGAGAATGGAGTCCAATGGCGTACCCCAGGTATATTGCCAATGGTGCAATGAAAATTGTAAAGGCAAATGGAGTTGGTGGTTCGATGAGGACTACGGATATATTAGTTTTGAAAATGCATTTGATGTTGTTTTATTTAAATTAAAAAGGGTTGGAGGCGATCTAAAATGTTTGGTACATTAAAATTATATTTTTTTATACTGCTCGTGCTCGGGGCAGTAGGAGGAGTGGCGTATTTGTATTACACAGATACTCAGGCGAGGTTAACTAACGCGGCCAATGAGAATGCCACGATGAAAATTCAAGAGCAAATACAGAAAACTACTATTGCTAAACTAAATGCTGATATTGTCCGCGGTCAAGAGCAATTGGCAAAACTGCGTGATGAGTTTAGCAAGTTTAGAAAGGATTATGAAAGTCTCGAGGGTAGATTTAATAAACGAAGTAGGCACTTCGGTACTCGAGATATTGGTAAGTTAGCAGAAGTGAAACCTACTGCTATTGAACGAATTATTAATAATGCAACCAAGGATGCGTTGCGATGCTTTGAAATAGCGGCAGGCTCACCGTTAACACACGATGAGATCGGTGCTCGTAAAAAATCACAGACGAACAAAGAATGTCCGTCAATTGCTAATCCAAATTATGTGGAGGAAGATTAAATGAAAGTTCGAAGTTCAGCAGTGGCTATATTATTTACAATCCCGTTATTGTTTAGTATTACTGGATGCCAATTGGTAAAAACAGTTAAAGTGTTAAGTCCACCAGTTGATTCTGTGGCACTTAATCCACCAGATGTAGATGATTTAAAACTTGGACCAGTTGATTGGTTTATTGTTACACCAGAAAATATCGAAGATGTGTTTAAGCGACTAGAAGAGCAAAAGACAGATGTTGTGTTATTTGGTATAACAGATGATGGTTATAAAAGTTTAAGTTTAAACTTGGCTCAAATTAGGCAATTGTTATTACAACAGCAAGCCATTATCACAGCCTATAAAGAATACTATAAGGAAACAGAGAAACGAATTAGTGACCAACAAGAAGATTATAATCAGAAGTTGGATGGTAATGTAAAAAAAGCAAATTCGGGACTCCTTAACATTTTTAAAAGGTAAAATGACTGATTACTATGCAGATCTGGGTGTTAGTAAAAATGCTTCGGCAGACGAAATAAAGAAAGCATATCGTAAACTAGCACAGAAGCATCACCCAGACCGCGGTGGTAATGAAGCAGATTTTAAAAAAATTAACGAGGCGTATGATACATTAAGCGATTCTGCTAAAAAGGCGCAATATGATGCACCTGCACACTTCGGTCATAATGATATGCGTGGTAATACGTATACTGGACCTTTTCCTAACAGTGCTGAGGATCTTCATGATTTTGTTCATACAGTATTTGGAGCAGGATTTAGTCAACGACGACCACCTGCAATAAACCGTAATATTACATTACAATATGAGATTGATTTAGTAGACGCATACTTAGGAGTAGATAGGGAATTAAATATTAATCTGCCAGGCGGATTTGCCCGACATGTAAATGTAAAGATACCCCCGGGTGTTAAGGCTGGTAGTAAAATTAAATTTGCTGGTTTGGGTGATAATACATATCCATCTGTACCACCGGGCGATTTAATTATTGTTATACGAATAAATGAGTCATCAACCTGGCATCGTAAAAATAATGACCTGATAACTACTGTTAAGATTGATGTGTTTGATGCAATACTTGGATGCACACTTAAAGTACAGCATATTGATGGTAAACATATTAGTGTAAAGATTCCTAAAAGTACACAGCCAAATGCAAAGATACGATTAAAAGGACAAGGCTTACAAAGTACAAATGCAAATATCCGGGGTAGTCTAATTTTATTAGTAGAGGTAAGCATCCCAACAAAGTTAAGTGTAGAGCAACGAAAATTACTCGAGTCTGCAAAGAATTTACGATAAATATTAATGAATAATTTAATCTATTACCCAAACAGCGCCTTGCTAACCCAGTGTGCTGATGTAAATTTTGATAAAATAGATGTGCAACAGTATTATGACAGTATGATAGATGTAATGTATAAAAACAACGGTATAGGCCTTGCGGCGCCGCAAGTAGGATTACCTTGGCGATTTTTCTTAATGCACAATAATATGTATATAAATCCAATTATTGTAGAACGCAGTGACGAAACAGAAACAGACATAGAAGGATGTTTAAGTTTTCCACACCTATGGATGAAAGTCAAACGGGCAAAGGATATTGTAGTTGAATATTATAATAACTCTGGTGAACATATCGAAAACAAGTTTACTGGAATTGAATCAAGGTGTTTTCAACACGAACTTGATCACTTGGATGGTATTTGTTTTAATCAACGAGTATCGCGATTAGTTTTCGAAATAGCAAGAAAAAAACAAAGGAAGCAAAATGGCTGATAAAATTGAAGGTTTAGTTGAGCGGGCAGTAAATATTGCAACGGAAAATAAACACGAATATGTAACACTTGAACATTTGTTATATAGTCTTTTACAAGAAGAAGAGGTTGTTAAAATTGTTGCAGACTGCGAAGTAGACATCTCTATTCTAAATCAAGTAGTTGGTAATCATATTAAAGAAGAGAAGTATGATATTAAAACGGAAGAAGATCATGTTTCGCCACAGAAAACACAAAGCCTAGAACGAGTGTTCCATAGAGCATTTACACAGGTTATCTTTAGTGGTCGGAAAGTGCTCGAACCAAAAGACTTACTAGTTAGTTTATTCAGCGAAGCCGAAAGTTATGCCTATTATTTTATGGTGAGCAATGGGTTAGAAAAAGAAGAAATTATTCGAGTACTCACTGAGAAGATTATTAATGGTGAAGATGCGGATTTAGAAAAATGGTGTATGAATCTTAATAAAGAAGCAGAGAAAAGTAAGATTGATCCTTTAATTGGTCGTGCACCTGAGATACTAGCATTACAAGAAACACTGGCTCGTCGCAGGAAGAATAATGTTATTATCGTAGGCGAAGCAGGGGTAGGTAAAACTGCGATCGCAGAAGGCCTTGCTAAGAAAATAGTTGACGGTGATGTTCCTGCGTTGCTAGAAGATAAAGAAATTTGGTCAGTAGACATTGGCGCAATGGTCGCTGGTTCCAAATACAGAGGTGACTTTGAAGAACGAATTAAGTATGTCTTATCAGAGATGGAGAAGAAAGGCAATGCGATTATATTTATTGACGAGATCCATCAAATCCTAGGTGCAGGCACGGCGGGTCAAAGTAACATAGATGCCGCACAATTACTAAAACCTATGTTAAGTAAAGGTGATATACAAGTTATTGGTGCTACTACATATGAAGAGTATCGACAGCATATTGAGAAGGACAGAGCATTAATGCGTCGATTTTATAAGTTGGATGTGCCCGAACCAAGTGTTGAAGATTGTAAAGCAATTATGCAAGGTCTTAAACCTTACTATGAATCGTTTCATAATATTAAATTTGATGATGGCGCACTGGATTACGCAGTCGAGGCCAGTGACAAATATATCCAAGGTAGACATTTGCCAGACAAAGCAATTGATGTAGTGGATATGGTTGGAGCCAAAGTGCGATTATTTAGTTCGGACAATGACAAACAAACACTAATCACAACTAAAGACATTGAAAAAATTATTAGTAAGATTGCCAAACTGCCAATAGAAGTTGTTGACAAGGACGAGACAGACACATACGAGCATCTAGCAGAAAATTTGTCAAAAGTTGTATATGGGCAAGATCCGGCATTGGAAGTTTTAGTTGATGCTATTCTTGTTAACAAGGCAGGGTTGCGCGAAGAAAACAAACCAGTTGGTAGTTTCTTGTTTGTAGGACCAACAGGTTGTGGTAAAACAGAAACTGCCCGACAATTAGCAGATAATTTAAATATTAAATTGTTGCGTTATGATATGTCGGAGTATATGGAAAAACATTCAGTAAGTAAACTTATCGGTGCTCCTCCGGGTTATGTAGGATATGCTGAAGGTAGTGTCGGCTCAGGGCAACTTATTAACGATGTGGAACAATATCCTAATAGTGTATTATTATTAGACGAGGTTGAAAAAGCCGCACCGGAAGTATTGCAAATTTTACTACAGATTATGGATGATGGTAAGTTAACCAGTAGTGATGGCAAAACAGTTAATTTCCAAAATACAATTTTAATTATGACATCAAATCTTGGCGCTGCTGATATGGAACAAAACGCAATAGGGTTTGGCTCATTACAACGAATAGGAGCTGATGATGAAGCAGTTGAATCATTCTTTGCTCCTGAATTTAGAAATAGACTCGATGCAACAGTTAAATTTGATAAATTATCAAAGGATATAATTTTATTCATTGTTGATAAACTCCTCGATGAGACCAATGTATTATTATCTAATAAGAAGGTTAAGATTAGCATATTAAAAAGTGCAAGAGTATGGTTAAGTGAAAACGGTTATAACGAGACAATGGGTGCTAGACCTCTAAAACGATTGTTTGAAGAGAAGATTAAGAAGCCATTAAGTAGGGAGATATTATTTGGTAAACTTAAACACGGTGGCAAAGTCCGAGTTTCACTAGTAAACAACGAGTTGGTATTTGCATACAATGGAGAGTAATATAATATTTGAGGATGCTTATCCTGCTGAGCTGAGCGAAAAAGTAGCACCGATACAAAAATTATATTATAAGACAACACCTATACTTGGGTTTCCGTTCAAAGTTCAATTTGTATGTAACGGCAATGCAATGGTCAGTGACTTCCAGTTAACGCCTAACCCTCCATTCACAGTAGTTGAATTAAAAAAGTGTATGATGGGGTTAGATCATTGGCTCAGAAAAATATATAAACAAAAATATGAATGGCCAGCCAATTTAAAGGATGTATGGGGGCAACGCCATCGAACAATATATCTACAAGATTATGATCACTTTAATACCGTGCTTGAAAAATACGGTAAGTATGTTAAGTTAGCAGAGCGACCAATTAATCAAGAACATTATGATATGTTGTATGAGGGCGGCAAACTTTTATTTAGACAAAAGTACTTTTGGGGGCAATATCGATATAAAGTGGGATTTAAATCAACAGATGCATTTTATACAGACCATACACCGTGGCTATTCTCATTCTTTGAGGATCGGCCTGCATCTGATTATAAGTTTAATTCAGCATTTACACGAACACACATAAAGTCATCGGCTATCTATCCTGGATTTACCAATGCTCGTCATACATTCGGTCGTAAAACGAATGGTTACTATTATGGTTATAATTTATTCCTAGAAAGTAAAGAGGATGTTATGATGGTGAAATTAAAAATTGGTAAAGATATTCACTTTGTTGAAAAGATTATTAAGCACGATGAGATAAGTAATGTTGTCACACCAATAAGTGACTATAAAAAAATAATATAGGATATTAATATGTCGCAATTAACTGATTTATATAATCGTATTAAACAATTAGAAAGTAATGCGGCTTCGTTGTCAACCCAAACAGATACAGATTATCAGAATTTACTTACTCGGGTTAACGCAATGGAAGCGACAGTAAACAGTCTCACTTTAAAAGTAATTCGTATTAGTCAGAAGGCCGGAGCAACCACTGACGATGAAGCAGTACCAGAGCAATGTACTATATGGGTAGGCCCTTAATATTATAGTCTACCAAACGCCCATATTCGCTCGATACACCACCAACACTTTTCGCAATGAATAGTGAAGTTACAGGAATCTTCAACAGTTCCTTCGCATGACCAAGTTATTGGGAATAACGAATTTATTAAGTTGTGCTCGCGATATATATCAGCAATGAACCTTTTGTCTATTTGCCAAAATGGCCGAAAGTGTAATCCAGATGGACTTGCTAATACTTTTTCTGCATCAGGTCCGCGTCTATGCTCTTCATGATTTGAATACGGCATGACCCCCTCGGGTGGATTAGATGTTAATCCATCAAACAATGTATCCCAAGTACCATTTTCACCATTTTCCTTATCCCTGTCTTGAAATTCTTGCCATTCAGTTTGATGGGCATCGGCCCTATTAGGAAAGTATACTTGGTGTGGTAACATTTGATTAAAGTCAAGTAAGTCACTGACTCGATGAATAACGGCTGCGGCTTTTACGGGATTCCAGGGACGCTGGCGTCGAACTGTCATTGGTTGTATGGCTATATCCAACTTATGATCTTTGATAGTTTTTGCGAGTAGATATAACAACGCACTCGAGTCTGCACCGCCCGAACACCATATACCAATTTTTGTTAATTTATCGGTATCAACTGTATCCTTTGGTATTTTGATTGTAATTGATTCTGTTTTATCGAGATTGTAGTATTCTTGCTCTACAAGGTATTCGCGTTCTGCCATCTGTTATTCTCCGTTATGTATGTATTTATTAATTGGTAAAAATCGACGGTTATCAGGCCAGATGACTGTATTTTTATTAAATAATTATGCAGGGATGCAGTTTTGAATACACTTTAACACCAATCTCAGTGATTCGGAACTTCGCGTTTCTAATATATAAAAAGAGGAAGTAATTTATGCTGTTAAACTGCACCAGGGCAAGTGGCCCTATTGTTTAAAAGCCGTTCAATAAAGTTGGACGGCTTTTTCATTTTAGCATAAATAGTAATATGGGAAGAACAACAACAATTATCGAAGCATCAACCGGCACTGAGTTTAATTTTACTAGTGGAAAGGCTCGCGGCGATGCATATTACGGTTATACGGATGGTTCACATACCGTGGCATTCTATTGTAATGACTTTACTGGAAGATTATACATTGATGCAACACTGGCAAATGATCCGGTCGAAGCAGATTGGTTTAGCATTACACTTGGTGGCGTCCAAGACTATATAGAAGCAACCGCGCACACTGGTGTTGTTGCTAAGACATTTCAAGGAAATCTTGTATATCTTCGAGCCAGAATAGATCGAAGCCATCTAACACCCGCCAACAACGATACACTACAACACGGTCAAGTTACACAAGTTTTATTAAATCATTAAATAATACAATGACTGAGACTTCTGGACGCCCTGTACCTAATATATGTACAGCACCATTTACATCTGTGTTAATAGATGTAAATAAAAATATAAAACCGTGCAATCAATATGCCGAAGGGCCATTGGTTGATGCATTTAAACGCCCAGTGCGAGATAAGTTAACATTAGGCAATTTACATGACTCGTCGCTGGTAGATATTCTTAATAGTCAAAATTATAAAGACCTACGAAAACAAATGTATAATGATATTCCACCGAAAGGTTGTGAATATTGTATTCAACGAGAAGCAGAAACTGGATTTAATCAACGACAAAGTTTTATGCCGGCCGGCTCTGCCACCACTAGCACTGACAGCGCAACATCATATAATGGTAGATCATATTCTGACAACTGGCAAAAGGGAATTACAACACTTGAAATAGATACTAGTAATATATGTAATTTAACTTGTCTAGGATGCGATTCATTTTTTAGTAGTGCCTGGACAAGAATAGAAGATAGCATTGAAGTTAACGACAATACTAGATTTTATATGTCTAAAAAGTTATATAGAAATGTCCCACATTGTAATCCAATTGCTGATAAGTTAATTAAAGAATTGTCTAATGTTAATTTATCGTACCTCGAGCGAGTAGTTTACAAAGGCGGTGAACCGTTTTTAAATAAAGATATGCTATTGTCTCTGACACATTTTGATCGTATTGGTGTTCTATCTAACTTAATTATAAACCTTACAACAAACGGTACAGTTATTAATAAAGACATTATAGGATTGTTAAAAAAAGCAAAGCGAGTTGAAATAGTGTTGTCTGTTGATGGCACGGATGATCTTAATAGATATATACGATATTCAAATGCAGAGGTATCAACTGCCAGTAATATGATTGAATTTTGTAATCAATTTACAGGTTCTACTAACTCGGTTATTATTTCTATGATGCCTACAATTATGGTGTATAATGTATTTTCATTGGATAAATTACTTAACTGGTGGCTGTTAGATGTTGTGCCATTATATATGCATGATGATAACTTAGAAGTCAGTCCGTCGTTTCATAGTTCACATTTTTTAAGAAATAAACCGTGGCTTACACTGAGAGCACTACAGCCAGATACTATTGCTCATTTAATTGCGTATTATGAAAAACAATCTAAGAATGATTTGTATAAGCAATGTAACATAGGCTCATTCATAAAGTCAGACGCTAATCCATTTAGTAATCTTATTGCTGTATTAAAGCGCACGGAGTATGGCGGTGATATATTACATGATCAAATGGTAAAATACATACGCGACCTTGACAAAGTTACCAACCAACGTATTTTACATGTCGTGCCTGAAATGAAAAATGAAATGGCATATTTAACCATATGCAAAGAGAATGATTATCAACCACAATTGTGGCCAGATCCACCAAAAAAATTAATTAAACAATATATTAATAAACTGCTAACATTATGTAGATTTCGGTAGTAAATAAATTATTATTCGTAACAGCATTAGATAAATATATATATTAAATGGTTTTGGAGATAAGGCATGACAATTGGCGGCGGCACAGGTATTCCATATTCACAACAAGGTGATCTAGTATTAGATCAAGTGTTAGTCTTTGATCCAGTTACCCAGGCGTTTATTAATGCTACGTTGCCAGGTGGCTCTACTGGTGAGATTAATACAGCATCCAATTTAGGCACAGGAACTGGAGTTTATAAAGATAAAATAGCAGGCGACTTGCGATTTAAAAGCATCACAGGTGGCAGTAATATTACAGTAAGCTCAACAGCTACTGATATTACAATTGCTTCATCTGCCGGGGACGGCGATATTACAGCAGGTATCAGCACAGGAACAGGTGCTGATGTATATAGAGATAAAGATAGTGCGACACTACGGTTTAGATCAATTAGTGCAGGCACAAATATTACAGTAACACAAAATGTAGATGACATTTTAATTGCGGCATCAACGAATGCGGCCACACTGAACAACATAGCAGATACTGGATTTGCTAAAGTAACAAATAATTTAAGTGATGTAGCCGATGTTGCTACAGCAAGAACAAATTTAGGTATAAACTCAATAGCAGAGTCGGATGCAAAGTATGTGCAATGGAACACATCAGGACTTCCGGCTACTGACGCCACAGTAAATTTAGGCGATACTACACTCCGTTTTAATCAAATCCACGCCGCTCGTTTTAGAGGACAAGCCGATTCAGCATTAACAGCATTATCGTTACCTGGCTTTGTGCCGGGCGATTATGCAACAATAGTATATGTTGATGCACAAATAGCAAATACCATTGCCGCGGCGCCAGGCGCATTAGATACACTTAATGAGTTGGCGGCCGCCCTAGGTGATGATCCAAACTTTGCAACAACAATTACCACGTCATTGGCAGGTAAAGAATCAACAATACCTGCTGGCACAACAGCACAATATTATAGAGGCGATAAAAGTTGGCAGACACTTGATACTAACATAGTACCAGAAAATACAAACTTATATTATACAAATGCAAGAGCAGACGCACGTATTACAAATGCAGGTAGTGCTAACTGGAACACCGCATTTGGTTGGGGTGACCACTCAACAGGTGGTTATTTAACCAGTACTGGCGTATTAAGTTCGCACACTGATGTGCATACAGTAGCACCAACAGATGGCCAAGTGCTTAAATGGGATAATGGAAATAGTAGATGGGCACCCGCAACAGACGCAGGACATTCATCAACTACAACATTAGCAGAAGGAACAAACTTATATTATACAAATGCAAGAGCAGATGCTCGCATTACCAACGCAGGTAGTGCTAATTGGAACACCGCATTTGGTTGGGGAGATCACGCAAGTGGTGGCTACTTAACAAGTGTAGGTGGATTAACTGCACATACTGATGTAGATGCAGCCGTAGCAGGCG
>Ga0098061_1000653_pt1 | contig 16706 bp, 22 predicted proteins | sample 22_taG_FD_92579 | JGI IMG/M metagenome (GOLD analysis project Ga0098061, IMG submission 92579) | Marine viral communities from the Subarctic Pacific Ocean - 22_ETSP_OMZ_AT15343 metaG | ecosystem: Environmental > Aquatic > Marine > Oceanic | place: Subarctic Pacific Ocean | collected 2015-01-20
AACTCTCCAAACTATTAAACGACTATGGTATGAAAGTGGCCGCGGTTGCCATTCTTTGTCAGGACCCTAGAGTGTTTGAAGCAATGGAGCAGGCAGGAACTCCATGCCCATTTGAAGGCAAGATTGGAGGAGCGGCAGTTAAACAATGGAAGAAGTATGACATCGAAAGACCAGACTACGACAAGTATATGGAGAAGATGGATGACAGATTAAAGATTGATGAACGTATTGCTAAAGAAGATGGTATAATCTCAGAGAACGAATCATTGAAGACAAACATTGATAATGTTGCTAAAGAAAATGCAGAGTTACAAAAAGCAATCGATGAGTTGAAGAAAGCACAAGCAGAATTAATTTCGGCACAACAGGAAGAAATTGAACGCCTTCAAAATTTAGTTCACGAAGACGAAGAGGTTTCTGAAGTAGACGAGTTAACAGACATTGATGAAGTGCCAGTTGTTACAACACTAGATAACGGCAGACAGTCACTTCGTATTCAACTGTAACAATGTGGAAGTTACTTCCCACAATCTTATTACTTTTAATAGTATGCTATACTGATGTACAGGCAGAAACAACATCAGTAACTACGGTCACTTGTGTTGATACTTCAAATAGTCCAGAGACGGGCGATATAACAACAGTATGTACAACTACTGTAGTCACAACGGTAACAACTCCAGAGTCTACCACGACCACAACATCAGTATCAGAAAATCTCACAGACTCTGGCAACATTCTAACTAACTCTACATTCGGTTCAGGCACGACATTTGATGGTTCTGGTTGGACTATAGAAGATGCAGGTAATCATCCGGCAATTACTAATGTAGGTGGGCCAGATGCGCCAACTGTTGGTGGTTCTGTTGCGGCAGAAGATGATACAGTAATAACCCAAACAGTTTCATCAGTTAAAACTGCAACGGGTATGTCAGATGCAGAAATAAAAAATGGATTTCGTTCAACACTCAAAGCAAAATTGTGGTTTTGGAATTACTTAACCAATGTTGTCATTCTTAAACAAGTAATTACAGATAACAACGGCAATACTACTACGCAGACCAGAACGATAACAGATAATGGCTATGGCAGACCTACTAACGGTGGCGCTTGGGAAGACTATGATGACACTTATATTCAAGGAACAAATACCGCAACCGACTTCTCTATCGAGGTGTCAGTTGAAAATGATACATCAAACTATATTGGACACGCCCACCTTGGCCCAGATATCGATGATATAGAATTAAATATAGAACACCACGAAATTACAACGACAACCGAAACAGTAGCGGCAACATCAACTTCATCAACTGCAACTTCGTCAGCAACAACAATTTCATATTGTTGGCAACAGAATCCATCAACGTGTGCAGATGACCAACCAGGAATAGATGACATTGAAGAAGACATTGTAGAGGCAGTTGAGGAAATTGAAGTTGAAGAAGTAACTGTTATCAATGTTACAAACTTAGATGTTGAGGAACTTGTAATTGTTGATGTTACAATGGATGAAGCCATAGAGATGGAATTAACTGTTGACCCAGAACAAACATTTGAAGAAGCATTCACTAACATAATAGAAGAAGCAGGAATGGAAGAAGAATTTGAAGCCGCATTAGAAGATGAAGGCTTAACCGAAGAAGAATTTTTCAATGAAGTCGAAGATGTCATGGAAGAAGAGATGGGTACTCCTGATGTTGAACCAGAAATTGAAACTGAACCAGAAGTTGAAACAGAAACAGAACCAGAAGTTACTACTGAACCAACTATAGAAGATGAAGAAGTTATGAACACATCAGGCTCAGAAGAAACAATGGAAGCAGAAGTTGAAGAAGAAACAGAAGTTGAAACTGAAACTGAGGAAGAAGTTGAAACTGAAACTGAAACTGAAACTGAAGTGGAAGAGCCATCAGAAACTGGAGATGCTGAAGTAGAAGAAGGCGATGATGTAGAGGTAGACGAAGTTGAAGTAGAGGCTCAAGTTGAAGAGATACAAGCAAGTATCGAAAGAGTCATTACTCGAATAGAGGCAAACTTAACTCGTATAGATTTAAAACTAAAAGCAACATCATTTGTACTTGCTAGAGCAATGCAAGACCAACAACCAGATATGACAGAGTATACCACACAAGCATTTTATGACCCAACTGAATTACCAGACAATCGTGATTGGTATGCAGAAGATACAATCTTAGATGCATACGGCAGGTCAATCTATCAAGACGTAGACTTAAGAGATTATTCTAGAAATGACCCTATGGCAGTATACGAAGAAGAGATAAATACAGTGAATAATAATATTAGCCGATTAGAGGCAGAATTGGAGGAATTAGAAAATGAACTTAATGAATAAATTAACATCCTACGCATCATTAATTGGCGTAATCGTAGCAATTGGTGGTGGCTTTTATGCCTGGGGCGAATTCAATACTCGTTTAGATGCTATTGAAAGTAAGAAAGCAGTAAGTCTAGCACCACTTGAAAGTAAAATTTCAACTATCAATGATAGAGTCGCATCATTAGAAGTAGATTTAATTGATAGAATAGATGCACTAAGAGAGAAAGTAGAAGAAGGTAGTGAAGTTGACCTTTCAGTATTAGAAGAATTAATACATGAAGTTGAAGCGGCCATACTTGCTGACTTAGTTGCTATGAAAGTAACATTAACTAAAGTTGATAAAGAAGTTTCTATAGCATTAAAAGAAAATGAATTACAAGACGAAAAAATCGAAGCAGTTAGACTAAAGGCAACTAATCCTTTAGCAACTAACTAACTTCTCAACGGGAGATTATTATGTTTAATAATAAATGGATTTGGATTGCACTAGGACTAGTGGCTTTAGTCACCTTCATGATATGGGGTGTTGATGCTACTATGTGTAAGGAAGCAGTCTGCTAATGTTATCTGACATTGAAAAGAGTACAATGACTTGGCGATGGGCCGCCTTGTCTGTGTACCTTTTAATTTGTTTTTATGATTTCTTATTTGTGCCGGTCTGGTACGGGTTGAACCGACCAGATATAGAACAGTTTATGGAAATTATAAATTCTACAGAACATGTATTAGTCCAGATGGAACTGATGCAGAAACTCACAGGCCAACATTCGCCATTCACCCTTATGGGCGGCGGTTTGTTTCACCTGGCATTCGGTGCAATACTTACAGGTAGTGCAGTAGGAATGGGAAGAAAATAATAATAGGAGACACTATGAATAATATAGAAAGATTGAATAGAAAATGGGTAAACGTACTTCTTTTCATCGTATCATTTTTTGTAGCATGGGAAATTGGTCTATATTTAATGAGTTAAAATAATATTATATGAACAATTAATTCGTATTATATTTAAAAGAGGTCTCTAATGGCCTCTTTTTAGTTTTGCTTGAAGATAAATAAAATACTAAAGAAGATAAATACAATTAGAAATTAATTATAATCGAGGAGATTCTACTATGGCTGATAAAGAACCAAAATTAGCACATCTAGAAGCAGAGAGTTTGGAAACTCACGTAGCCGTATGCTACGAGAGATATCATCACTTTAATAAGTCATTAAAAGATATTAATGCAAAAATTGATAAGAATGAAGTTGAAATGGACAAGGGTTTTAGTGAAGTAAAGAGAATGTTGCTATGGACTGCATCAACTTTATTTTCTACTATGTTGATTGCCATATTTGCACAGATGTTTAACTTTTTAGGCTAATAAAATGTTATTTGAAGAAATTTCTGAAGAAATATATGAAGCGAAACTAGTATATGCTAGAAAAGGAAGGTCAATTATTCGTAAATACAGATGTGGCTCTGGAAGACTTAAAGGCAAGACGGTTTCTAAACCTGGTAAGTGTTTTGCACCAGTAAATATCAAGAAACGCTTCACATTAGCAAGAACAAAAGCAAAAATGGGTGCAAGAATGAAACGTAAGGCTAAGATGACTCGTAGAATGAATCCAGCAAGTAAGAGATTAAAAACTCTAAATAGACGATAACGGAGAATATAATGTCATTAAAGAATCAAATAGAAAAAGAAATGTTTACCGAAGGCAGAGAAGATAGAATACAAGATATTGCATCGCTTATTGATATGCCAGTGGAGGACGTTGATAAAAGATTAAAAACATTGACATTTTCTGATTATATTGAAGTAATGACAGCAGTGAAAACCCAAAACAAAGACACTATTAAACGCATCATGGGACTTGATGAAGCATATAGTAAAGGTTCCCAAGGAACACAAGGAACAATAGCACCGGGGGAAGAGGAAGAAGAAGTAGCAGGAACAGTAGGCATGCCAACTACTTCACAAGATAATGAAAAAATTAAGGCTGCTAGAACACAAGCAATGCAACGTCTAGGCAGAGATAACTTAGGTGGTGCAACAGCACAGCAAACAGCAGACGCAATAGACAAAGCGGGACAGGGGAAAGCATTAACGCCGATACAACGTAGATCTATGGCAGCACAAACGCAGAATTTAGATGCTTTAGCAACAAATCCACAGACCAGAATGCAGTTTAGAAATTTATTAAATAAATTGAGAATGCAACAAAGAAATCAAGAGGGCTAATATGAAATTAACAGAGATATTAGGCGGATTATACGTAATGATTACAGAGGAAGAGGAAGATTTAATAACTAAATATTTCTCTGAAGGAGATTATGTAAATGAATCACAATTGTCAGGTAGAGAATTGAGACTGGCAGAGGTATTATCACACAAAGGTGTGTTAGTTCCTACAATACGAGGATATAAAACTGTTTAACAACTAGGAGTCCCAAATGTCTGCACCAACCAAAAAAGATATCGATTTGATGGCCAATCTGATGAAAATCGTGGATGGCAAAAAACCAACTAAACTCACAGAAACACCTGAAAAAGGTAGTGCATCTCCTATAGATGTTACTCCTGGTGTAAAACGTTCGGATATTGACGCAATGTCAAAAATCATTAAAGGATTTAGTGAGGCAACAACCAGCGTAGCATATAAAGTCAAGAAAACAATCACAGAATCTACTAAAACTGAAAAAGGCGTCAAAGTTGGTGCGTTTTCAGTAGAGAAAAATAAAGAAGATAGATACAATATACTTGATAGTCGTAGTGATTCTATATTATTTCAAGATATTCAATTATATGAGACAGTTTGTTGTATCGCTAATCATCTCAATGAAGGAAAAACAATTAATTCATCAGAAATTATGGAAATAATTAGAATTAATGAATTATTTGAACGTCATTATAGCAGTGCGGTTCAATATAAGCATTCATATCAAGTTGCCAAACGTGTAAATAACGATGGCAGAATGGATATTGCTCAAGCAAGATTTTCCCAAGCAAAACACGAGGCTAGCAAAGCCAAACGTAAGATATCTAATCTCTATGAAACCATAATCCTTTAATATACTAGTAATGTTCGAACGTATAAATAGATTTGTGCATTAAAAAGATAAATACATACAATACATAGTAATACTAGGATAACATTATGGGTTTAAATACAACAAGTTTCTTTAATTCGAACGAAGTTCATATATCTTCACGAATGAACGAATATATGAAGAAAAACTTTGGCTATGAGGTCAAGGGTGATATCGATGAATTACAAGAAGCAAAAAAATCGCTTGAAGCCGAGCAAATTGAGTTGAGAAAACACTCATATATGAATGGCAAGTATATGGAAAATATGCTTATGATTGAAACGATTAATTCATTAGTAAAAGCACACGGCGTTGACATTAAAGAAGGTTCATTTTGGGGCAGAGATGATATGGTTGCTCAAATGAAAAGAGATGAACTAGCGGCAGGAATGAGAAAGTATACAAAAGATACTGATGGTGCCAGTCACGGCACGACTACTTCTGACCCAGAAGAATGGAAAAGATTAGAAGCAGATGGTTACGTATGGGATAAAGATTATTATAAAGACGTAGAGAATGAAGCCTATAATCCTGAAACAGGAAGAGATCCCAATGTAGACACAACAGAGTGGGACGAACTTATTGCAAAGGCAAGAAAAAAACAAGGTATCAGTGACGAAGAAGAAATATGGTTTAATTATGGAGACATTGGTGGAAACATAATTGTTAATCCTAAGTCAACTATAGAAGACCAGATTGCTGAATTGTTAAGTAGAGAGCCTTACAACATTAGTGCAATGGAATTTGATCCTAGTAAAATAGAAATTACAACTCCAGACCAAACAAATCAAGATGCCGAAGATGAAGAAGAACAACATCGTAGAGATGTGAAACACGGTCTTTATGGCGATGAAGAATGGGCTGAGAGTCTTGAAGAAGATGATTACGATGATGGCAAACTTAGACTAGACCCTAAAACAGGCAAGTATGACCCAGAAGAAGTAAAACAGATGCAACAACAAGGCGCAGAAATGGCTAGACAAAAGGCTAATCAGAATATGCGAGACAAATTAAACAGAGATATCGATGTATCTCAAAAGGCTCATACTATTACAGTAGAGTATGACCTTGAATTAGATACACCCAAATCCAAAAATCCTTTGTTAAAGAAACACTATCAATTGATGAAGAAATTTAATGTCTTTATTTCAATGCCTCACTGGGAAGAAGGTCCTAAGGACAGTGGCTTCGGTCAGTGGTTTGCTGATGTTAGAGGTTCCAAAGAGAATCTTAAAGGTTGGTTAAAGGCATGGGAATATGATTACGATGAACGAGATTATGAAGATATGGGTCTTGAAGAATCACAACTTGATGAATTTGGTCCAGATGAACGTTATCTGAAAGTTGGTAATACAACTACTATTGCAAATAAAAAAACAGGTAGTGTAAGCAGTAACTTAAACTTAGGTGGTGATAAAAATGTAAGAGTTAATAATCACTTTAATAAAGATGGTTCACAAGGCAAAGTAACTGCATCAGGAACAGTTGGAGGAATGAAATTTAAAGCCAGCAATCAAGCAAATTTCAAAACTCCAAAAGCATCAGTAAACGGTGTTAATATACCTTTGAACGCATCTAAAAAACGAAAAGTTAAAGAAGATGATGAAATGTATAAACGAACAGCAGATGCAGAAAAAGGTCCTGAACATTATCGATGGAAGAACGACTCACAATTGGCTGTTGTTATAGGTCGTATTGAAGGTGCCATAGATGAACTGGACAATGCAATACAATATAGAGGCGAAAACAGTGCCAAATTTTTTAATAATGGCGACAAAGCAGGCGTCGGCGGCTTAATGGGAATTAAGCAAAAACTAGAAGACATACATTCTGAATGGGATAAAAATACAGAATACTACGGAATGTAATATATTATAATCGAGGAAATAAAATGAAAAAAACTAAATTAGAAAAATCTTTGATGGAAGAGTTAAACTCTCTACTTGAAGTTGATGCCGCAGAAGCAGAAATCACGATGGCTGCCAGAGGTATTGTTGATGAATTACAAGACGTAATTGAGAAACTAGGCAAAATTCAAAACGACCAAATCGGTCCACTAGCAGACGAAATGGCATATTCACATGGTCCAGACCAAGCGGCAACGTTTAAGGATTCAGTTGATGATGCAATTAACGGTTTACTAGGACAAGCACGTTCTGCCAAAGATGCAGTAGCAGACGCAACATTAGTATTATCAGGCGAGAAAATGGCTGATGATATGAGTGATGTTGAACTTGGTGGCGATATGGGTGATGACTTAGAAGATGATATCGTAGCAGATATTGGCGGTGATGAATCAGCATCAGGTGAAGAGGATAATCCGTTAGGCAGAGAAGAAAGAGCCTAACATGAAAATTAGTCTACTCTTAAAAGAGAAGGCAAACTATGATGCACAGTTAATCGGTGACATAAATGCCTATCTTATTTCATTGAAAGCAAATGATATTCCTTCTATTGACACTGAGATGATGGTTCGTGAGTTAAATGGAATGGGCTATACAGTTGACGAGGAATCTTTGGTCGATTTATTAGCAAATAGTAAATATGTATCAAAGGTTACAGTAGACACTATTGACCTAGAAAATAGATATAATAAAAATACCGACAAGGCTGACAGCAAAGACACTGTACACAAATTAGCAGTTAAATCTGCGAAAAAAGGAGTAAAATAATGGCATTAATAGTTATAGGTGAACAAAAAATCATATCACCAGAAGAGATGAAAATACTTACTTCGAAAAATGCAAAGAAAGATGATCCATTTGCTGGACTTTCTCCAGAAAAGAAACAACTTAGAAAAGAAGTTCAGGATGCAAAAAGACATCGTGAATTCATGGGTCGTGTTGAAGCAAACAAAACTAAGATTGTAGATGAAGTAATAGCAACTGATGAAGTAATAGCAACAAGCGAAATCGTATCAATTGCAGTAGGTGAAGAAATTTCAACTGTAGAAGAAGAAATAATAACACCAGAAGTTGATTTCGAATCAATGACTAAAAAGCAAATTGATATGTGGGCTGAAGAAAATCTTGGCATTCAATTAGACAGACGCCACACTAAAGCAAAACTAATAGCCGAAATAAAAGAAAATCTATAAACCACTTGCCTTTCGAGTCAAAGTGTAGTATACTTATGCTATGCTTAAAGAAAAATACAAATATTCCCCAATAGACAGAGTAACAGTAAATGGTAATAGACATTATCAGACTCCTACTGGCTCTCCATTACCCAGTGTAACCACCGTTTTAAGTTCATTAGCAGATAAAACTGCGATATATGAATGGCGAAAACGTGTAGGCAACGAAGAAGCCAATCGAATAACGAACTTGGCAACTGGTATTGGAACACAAGTTCACTTACATTTAGAAAAACACATTCTCACAGAAGATAGACCTGGCGGCACAAATCTTATTCATCAAATGGCAAGAGAGTTATCACAAATTGTTATCGACCGAGGGTTATCAAACGTAGATGAAGTATGGGGAACAGAAGTTCCTTTGTATTATCCTGGATTATATGCCGGCACGGCAGATTGCATTGGAGTTTGGAAAGGCAGACCAGCAATGATTGATTTCAAAACTACTCGTAAACCAAAGAAACGAGAATGGATTGATGATTACTTTTTACAATGTTCAGCATATGCAGAAGCCCATAATAAATTATATGAAACAGAAATTAAAACATCGGTAATTATGATGATTGGTTGGGACGAAGAAGCAGACAATATGGGTAATTATCAAGAATTTGTTGTCCAAGATGAAGAATTTGACAAGTATTCAGTAGAGTGGGCTGGCAAGGTAGAAGAATACTTTGATAAATTTATGTAATATTACTCTCAAATGATAAATACATACAACTAGGAGAGTAATATTATGGCAACAACAAATGTAAAAATTCTATTAAGACGAGGCGCCAGATCCGAGTTATCAGCAGATACGCTGTTAACAGGTGAAATGGGATTCGCAGACGATACTAATCAGTTATATGTTGGTATTGATGCGGCTATTGATGAACTAGTATTTGATCCTTTTGCTAACGCACACGCAGTCATCCAGTCATATTTAAATACATATACAGCAGAACCAGGCTTAATTGTAGATGAAGACTTGGTAATTAGAAACGTATCAGATGTCGATGCACTTCTTCTAGATATGGCAACTAATGGTTCATTTAATGCATATCAATTTGGTAGAGCAAGACGAAATGTAGAAGTTCTCACTGAGAATAGTTTTAATCAAGCATTTGCTAACATGCATTTAGAAGCCCACGAAGCGGCAACAGGTAAACGTTCTGATTTATTTAAGAAATCATTAGCAACAACGTCTGGCACATTTCTAAAATATGCAAAAACAGACTGCACTACCTTTTTTATTGACTATTCATTAAAACAAGTAGGTACTACTGACACATTTGTTCGTGTTGGCACAATTAAAGTTATTAATGGTGTCCCTCAAGGAATTACTCAAGTTAAACTCGCAGATGATAATACAGAAATCTGGCAAGATGATGGCGATGGAACTGCCGAAGCAGATGAATTTTCTAATATTGAATTCATTTCAGTTATAGATGGCGATGATATAAAGATAAATTACACACAAGACGCAAACTTTAGTACTGAAATATCATATACTGTAAAACGATGGACGATGTAACTGTTCAGTTACGATTAAATCACAAAATTCACTAATTTATACTTCAGAAATCATATGAAGATATAAGTTTGTCTAAAAATAATTATGTGTGTACATAATTATATAAATAAATACATATAATAACAAAGGTAGAAAAAAATGCTAAAAGAAAAAACGTACAACTCAGGTGATATAGTAACAGTATACTTACAAACTGGACAAGAAATATTAGGTAAATTCGTGTCAGAAGATGATACTACTACTATTATTAAGAAACCATTAACTGTAGCAATAGGACCACAGGGCGCGGCTTTTCAAACATTCACTGTAACAGGTGATAGTGAAAATGACGTTTCTTTTAAGACAGGAAAAATCATTTCTGTATTAAAGACTAATGATGCGACCTCAAGTTCATATATAGAAGCAACGTCATCAATTATAACTCCAGATAAAGGAGGAATTATTCAATAATGTCACAAGCCGCTAGAACAACTGACCCAATATCACCACATTCACCATGTTCGCCAGAGCAATGCGGACCTGGAAGTGATAATGTGATTATTCAAGGATTGCCAGCATATCGTGTAACTGATAAAACAGTACCACATGGTATTCCACAACCTGTAAGGGGATGTGTTCCACATGTTACACCATTAGTTCAAGGTTCTAAAAATGTTTTAGTAAACAATAGACAAGCAGGAAGAGTAGGAGATGCTCATTCTTGTGGTGTTAAAGTCGTATCAGGTTCAAGTAAGGTGATTATAAATGGCTAGTGAAGCGGAAATCGAAAGACTATATCAGTTATTTGTTGCTAAAGGTGGCGGAGCAGGAACATTCGATAATACAAATTTAACACCAAAACAATATTCTGATGCAATGGCATCATCACAGTTGACTGCATTGCAATTAGCACAATTACAAGCCAGAGAACATCAATATAATAAATCAGTTGCGTTAAATTCTATAGCAGATGAAATAGAGGCTAACAACTTTAGTAATCCATATGCGGCACGAGGAGCATATAGTTCATCGCTATTCGGGTCAAGTGGATTGGCAACTGGCGCAACGAATGTAGGATCATTAATTAGTGCATTGTCGGGATTTAGTACAGTTGAAAAGGCAGCAATTTTCGGAGGAGTATTGGCGGCAACTGGTGTAGATTTAGACCAAATTATAAAAATTGCAGGATTATCAGCATTAGGAATAGCAATGTTTTCATCGCTAGTAGACCATACGAATAATCAGACTGCAAACATACCACAAACAATGGCAGATGCAAGTTCCCTAGCATCAATGAATTCACAATTCGGACCAGCCGGTGGTCCTTTACCACCAGGAGAAACTGATTGTGCAAATTTTAATGATTTAATGGGAATATTAGGTGGTGCATTTGATGGTACTTTAGATTTTATCGACAGTACAATTCAGGCAATTGTTTCATTAATAAATGAAACAGGTATAACAGATTTATTAACAGATATTATTGCGGCAATTGGCGGAGCAGGTAGTATTGTAGGAGATGTAATAGGCGCCATAATACAAGCATTAGTTGGGGCAGGAGTAGCATTGATGAAGACTCTTTCTCCTCTAGTAGGAAAAATAGTAAACGCAATAGGAGCCATGACAAGTCAAATTGCAAAAGAAATTGCTGGTTTAGTTGATATGGCAGCGGAATTGATCCGCAAAGCACTAGCATTAGTTCTAGGTGGTGCGGCATTAGACCCTTGTCAACGTGCAGTATTAACGAATACTGGTTCAGATGTTATGAAAGATGCAGTTACTAAATTAAATCAACCACTCGCCTCAGGACCTCCTCATATGATAGGAACAACTGCTGATGATAGAGCAAATCCAGATAGAGTCAATCAAGTAATGGACGGTGTCCATAAAAAGGCAGATTTGGCTCAAGGTGTAGTGCAGTCTCCACTAATAGAATCAGCAAAAACTTATATTCCAAAAGACTCGGATCTTCATCCTGCAGTAATGTCAGAAGATGGCGTATTCCCAGATATACCCACGGGCTCAACATATGCAGAAATGGAAGTACACGCCTATCAAATCTGGATACAAGTCGGTTTTGATTGGAACACGAGGCAGATGCAGTATATGGCTACTGCCAAAGAACATGAAAGAACAATGGCATACGCATACAAGACTAGAGATTGGACTGGCACCGAAAAGCAGGCATTGAAAAGGCGATTACAAGAGTTGATACAACTTAATTGGAAACATCAAGATAATATTAGTCAATTAAAAAATAACATAGAATTATCATTCTTTTATTTCACTCCTGGTGGAAAGAAAGATGAAAGTATAGAAGATGCTATAGAAAAAAGATATTATAATTATCTTAAGCCAGCAATGGAACGCACATATAAAGCCGCTGTCGCTTTTCAGGAATCTTCTGCAATAGCATGGGAAAGTATTGAGAATGCCACCTATGGTTAGTATTGACAATGCCACATATTAGTGTTATAATATAGACATACTTTAAGATAAATAATAGAATATCGGGAGGGAACGATGCGAGTTAATGACATAATTAAGACAATTGACGAGGGATTGTATGATTCCCACATTTTCAAAGCCGTATTCATGGCAGGCGGCCCAGGTTCGGGCAAAAGTTATATTGCAAAATCGAATTTATTAAAAGGTACTGGATTAAAACCTGTAAATTCAGATGACATATTTGAATATAAAATGGATAAATTAGGTTTGGATTATGAAGATCCAGATGTAATTTATAGTGATAAAGGCCAAGCAACCAGAAATAAAGCAAAAGAACTAACTGCAAAAAAAGAACAAATGTATCTTGACGGTAGATTGGGATTAATTATAGATGGCACCGGAAGAGACTTAGTTAAGATAGCAAATGCCAAAGAGAAATTAGTTCAGATGGGTTATTCCTGTATGATGTTATTCGTTAATACAAGTTTAGATATAGCACAAGAAAGAAATTTAGAAAGAAGAAGAACTCTTAAATCTGATGAAGTAGAAAAAATGTGGAGTGCAGTGCAAAATAATATGATGAAATTTCAGCAATTATTTGGTGCAGACAAATTTCAAGTTATTGATAATAATGGTGGTCTTGAAGACCCAGATAGAGCAGATAATTTCGAGGTAGTTGGAAAGAATATTGATAAATTTATCAATAGACCACCATCAAATAGATACGCTCTTGCTTGGATTGAAGACCAAAAGAAGAAGAAAAACACATTGAATCAGCAAAAGTAATGGAATGAAATCAATAGTAGATAATTTATCTAAATTTAGAAAAGAAATAGATTTAGATTTCATCAGAAAGACTCACGTTCATTATTGCACACCATGTTACGCAGGTCAAATTTCTGAACCATATTTTAGGTCATGGACTAAAGGTCACATGATGTTTACAAAATATGATATTCCGTATACATTAACAACAAGTGCAAATGAGAGTTTAGTTTCTAGAGCAAGATGTCATATGATGGCATATTTTATGTCTAATCCTGACGCAACTCATATGATGTTTATTGATGCTGATATAAATTTTGATGCGGTAGATATATTACATATGTTACAACACGATAAAGATGTCATAGTTGGCGCATATCCAAAAAAACAATTAGACTGGGAATCTGTTAAAGATGCAGTTGATAGAGGAATAGATGAAGGCTCACTCAAAGATACTGCGGCAAATTATGCAATAAATTTTGATTGGGATTACAATGAAGAAACTGATACTCGTAGATTAGATATTCAAGATGGATTAGTTAAACTTAAAGATGCAGGCACTGGATTTATGATTATTAAACGAAGTGTTATCGAAAAGATGATAGAAAGTTATCCAGAGTTGTATTTCAATAACGACTTGCATTTAGATGAAGAGTTTTCAAAATGGACATATTTGTTTTTTGATTGTATGCACGAAGAAGATACAAAGAGATATCTTAGTGAAGACTATGCTTTTTGTCGAAGATGGCAAAAACTAGGTGGTGAAATTTGGTTAGATCCGTTAGTGAAATTAGACCACGTTGGTCATTATACATTTAACGGTAATGTAGGAAAAATGTTTTATTCAGTAAAAGACACAGTTATATTGTAAGTATATAACGCTTAAAGTTTTAAGCATAACTACTGTATAGATAAAGAAAATTTTTAATACTGGAGGATATTTAAAGATGGGTTTAATAAAGAAATACACTGAGGTGTATGCTAGTAAATCACATGATGAGATGTCACTTACTGATTATCTTAAATTGTGTAAAAAAGATAAATTAGCATATGCATCTGCGGCAGAGAGATTACTAAAAGCAATTGGAGAACCAGATGTAGTTGATACTAGCACTGATGCTCGATTAAGTCGAATCTTTCTAAATCGAACAATCAAGGTTTATCCGGCATTCTCAGATTTCTATGGAATGGAAGAAGCCATTGAGAGATTAGTGTCGTATTTCAGACAATCTGCTCAAGGACTAGAAGAAAAGAAACAAGTATTATATCTACTAGGACCAGTTGGTGGTGGTAAATCATCATTAGCAGAACGTCTTAAAGAGTTAATGGAAAAATATCCAATATACGTACTCAAAGCAGGTGATGAAATTTCACCAGTATTCGAGTCTCCATTAGGACTATTTGACCCAAAAGAATTCGGAAAAGATGCTAAAAAAGAATATAGCATTCCATCACGATATCTTACTGGATTATTATCACCATGGGCAGTAAAAAGACTAGATGAGTTTGAAGGCGACATTTCGAAGTTTAGTGTTGTTAAAATGTACCCATCTAAGTTAAAGCAAATCGGTATTATGAAGACTGAGCCAGGTGATGACAACAACCAAGATATTTCAGCACTAGTTGGTAAGACTGATATTCGTAAATTAGAATTCTTCTCACAAAATGACCCAGATTCATACGCATTCTCAGGTGCGTTATGTCGTGGTAATCAAGGTGTTATGGAATTCGTAGAGATGTTTAAAGCACCAATCAAAGTATTACATCCATTATTAACAGCAACACAAGAAGGTAACTATATGGGTACTGAAGGTATTTCAGCAATTCCATTTAATGGTATCGTAGTTGCTCACTCAAATGAGAGTGAATGGGAAACATTTAGAAATAATAAGAACAATGAAGCATTCTTGGACAGAGTATATATCGTTAAAGTTCCATATTGCTTACGTATAAACGAAGAAACATCTATCTATCAGAAAATGTTAGATGCGTCAGGACTAGATAGTTCTCAATGTGCGCCACATACACTTGATATGTTAGCACAGTTTTCAGTTCTTTCAAGATTAAAAGAACATAAGAACTCAAACTTGGCGGCTAAATTAAGAGTATATGACGGTGAAAATCTACACGATGTAGACCCTAAAGCAAAAAGTATGCAAGAATATAGAGATGTTGCGGGAGTAGATGAAGGAATGAACGGAATGAGTACTCGTTTCGCATTTAAGATTCTATCACAAACATTTAACTTTGACCCAGAAGAAATTGCGGCAGATCCAGTACATCTTATGTATGTGTTAGAAACTTCTATTAAACGTGAACAGTTCCCAGAAGAAACTGAAGACAAACTATTATCATTCATCAAAGACCATTTAAGTGTCAAATATAGTGAAGAAGTAGGAAAAGAAATTCAAAAAGCATACTTAGAGAGTTATAACGAATATGGACAAAATCTATTCGACAGATACTTAGATTATGCTGACCACTGGATTCAGAACATTGATTATAAAGATGCTGATACTGGCAACCTATTTGCACGTGAGTCATTAAATGAAGAACTAGAAAAGATTGAAAAACCAGCGGGTATTGCCAATCCAAAAGACTTTAGAAATGAAGTTGTGAATTGGGTATTAAGAGCAAGAAGTAACTACGAAGGAAAGAATCCACCATGGACTGCTTACGAAAAGATGAAAGAAGTAATCGAACACAAAATGTTTGCAGGAACAGAAGAATTACTTCCAGTTATTTCATTTGGTAGTAAGAAATCTAAAGAAGACCAGACTAAACATGATGATTTCATAGATAGAATGGTAGCGAAAGGGTATACGACCCGACAAGTTAAACGATTAGTGGAATGGTATATGCGGGTTCAGAAGTCTAACTAGAGGAAGACTTTATGGCAAATACAATCATCGACAGAAGAAAGAATGGTGACTTGAGAAACCCTGGTTCAAAATCTTCGGACAATCGTCAAAAATTTATCAAAAGAACTAGAGAAGAAATACGTAAAAGTATTCATGATACTTTGGGTAAACGTAGTATTCAAGGTTCTGGCGACTCACAAGATGTGGTTATCACTCGAAAAGGCATTGACGAACCACAATTCAATCATAATCCACAAACAGGCTCACGTGATATAGTTCTTCCAGGCAATGAAGACTTTGTTGAAGGAGACCACTTAGAGAAACCAAAAAGTGGTGGCGCTGGAAGTGGCGGTGGTGAAGGTGAAGCAAGTAATGAAGGCATAGGCGAAGATGAATTTGGTTTTGCGTTAAGTAATGACGAATTTGTTAATATTCTATTCGAAGACCTAGAACTACCTCACATGATTTCTAAAGAAAACAAAGCAGTCGAAAGATTTGAACTCACTCGTAGTGGTTATACAAACGATGGTAATCCATCACAAATGAATTTAGAAAAAAGCATGGTCAATTCTCTTGGTCGTAAG
>Ga0098061_1000655_pt1 | contig 16681 bp, 20 predicted proteins | sample 22_taG_FD_92579 | JGI IMG/M metagenome (GOLD analysis project Ga0098061, IMG submission 92579) | Marine viral communities from the Subarctic Pacific Ocean - 22_ETSP_OMZ_AT15343 metaG | ecosystem: Environmental > Aquatic > Marine > Oceanic | place: Subarctic Pacific Ocean | collected 2015-01-20
CACCTGAGTCACTTCCATGGGATCACCGGTCTCTGTTTCCCACCGATCGTCCTCAGCTGTCTCTATTACAGCAGGTTTATTATGTATGAATGAATCTGCTGGTTGCTCTAGATTATCTATAACAACGCACGGACCTTCAATCGAAGCAGGCAAACCATTACCATCTTCAAACCCGGCTTCCCATAAACTATGTATATCAATTTGAGTTATATCTCTAGGACATAGCTCTTCATAACACACAATTGATCCGTCATCACATGTAACACCAATTGTTGGTCGACCATTGGGTATGTCCGGAGCTAGTAGGTTATAACACCTGTGGCACCCAGGATGATCACATTCTTCATACCACGGTTCTGAACGACATTCATAGTTGTCTCCAGCACCACCACAGACATCGCATTCATCTTCGAAGACGGAACGTTCTGTTGGATATATTATTCCGGTGATTGGATTTGGTTGTCCACCACCATCTGGATCAAAAAGTTCTTGACACTCAGACCTCTGTACTGTACCAAAACATTCACCTACAACATCTCGTTCTGAATAAAAGCAGCAGTTACCAAGATCATCAATTGATCTTGGAGTTTGCTCAAGACCTATACAAGCATCTTGATTCCATTCCGTTCCAATACGATAAGTGTTTTGATCATCGCTACCTAATTGATCATTAAAAGAACAATCGTAGGTCGCGCTTCCACCACAAAATCCTTTACAGTCGTATGATGGATCTACTGCTATTCTTTCATGGCATCCTTGAGTAGTAGGACAATACCCATTGGCGCCGTATGTAGTTGCGCAATAGCCTATAGCATGACCAAAACACTCACCTTCATCCACTTGTTCAGTATATCCATCCACCTCTTGGCACATACTACCTACAGATAATATCTGATAGTCATCATTATATACTGTATTAGTATCCATACATTCCCCAGTAACTCCAGTAGGTGCATATACTATTTGCTGTAAGGCGTCGTTGAAATAATGAGTCGCTATCCCACCTTGATCTTCTGGGTTTGCACAATATGGCCACCCTCCATTGATACCTTGAGTATCACATTGATATACTCCATACCAATCATCACCTGGGCTCAACTGGTTGGTTATATTTCTAAATTCACCGCGATTTGGTTGTTCAGCATCTTCTGCAGGTGGTCCGGGATAAAGACAACAACCATTTTCTTCCATTGTTCCATCGATGTCTGTAAAACATGGACCACCAACAAATGCATTATAATTACACGCGTTGGGATCCATGCATGCTACTGGATCTGTTATTGACTCTTCTTCTTCACTTTCACCTGATTCATCAACTGCAAATCTAGGGTCTGATTGCCTCCACGTTGTATGTTTTGCTGGATACGGTCCGTCATAGTCTGCAAGAGTATTAACTGCTCTTGCTCCCATATAAGCAGCAATATCGTCGGCGCCAACTATCCACTCAAATCCATGACAGAAAAAATTCCAAGTAAGGCCATTCCACATATTAGTATCTGTGGCGCTGCCATTATTATAAGAAAAACCCTGATATGTACCAGTGTGCCAGTCTGGGTTGCAAGCGGCCACATAAGTTGACCACCAATCATCAGCATCAATGTAGTCCCATCCACCACCAGTTCCACCTACATAATTGTCCTCTTCCCATACCCTATAGAGTGGTTGTGGATAATGATCCATTGTTGGATTACTATTTCCATCTGGGGATCCATTTAGGTAATCCATTTCACTACACCAACATCCCTCAAAAGGTTCATAGTATTGTGTTGTCCCATCGTTTTCCCAATCATTGGCGTTAGGACCCCAACAAGCAAACTCCGAACGTGGGTAAATGATTTCTTCAGTGTCCATATCAATGTGTCTTGCTTCAAAAGTTCCATTTGGTGGACCAAGCTCTACCCATGAATTTTGATTTTGGCCTTGGACCATATTTGATGCATTTGTAAGATAAGTTACAAATGGATTTTGTTTACATAATGTTGGAACACCGTTTTCATCAACTGGTATCTCATCGCCGTTTTTACACCAAGGAAGATCTTCTAAATAATACCCTGATTGGAACCAGCAGCTTCCGTCATCTGTGAATGCTATTGGATCAAAATTGCAGGCGCCTGGATGAGTGCATCCAACTGCATTTGTCACAGCTTCTATATAAGTGTATTCGATGCCTTGGGCATATTGATCGATGGTGGGTCCGGCACAACCACCACTATAAAAACCATCAGGTCCTTGTCCGTTTACCCATTCATATGTTTGTTGAACGGTACCATTATTATCAATATATTCTACAGTAAACGTATCAACTTCAGATCCAGGTAAAAAGCTTTGCCTCTGGTAATCATTTACGCATGCTGATGATGGACCCATAGTATCCAGGAAATAGTCATCACAACTAACTCCATCAAATGTTATACAACATGTGTAGGCATATTCACAATGTTCCGGAACATGTGAACTTACGTCTGGGTCTACATTACAGCAGCTGGACTCTCGACCCTCCTCTGCATGTTCGCATCCGGGTTGTTCATTACAACCAAGACATACACAGGGTCCTGATGCATCGGGTATAATGGGATTTTGATTAGTGTCGAAACACCAAGCTCCTGGTGCGTCCATAATATATGGAGGTATTTGACATCCAGTTCCACAGTTGTTACTATAAACCGGTTCCATATTAGTATTATCATAAAAACATTCCCAGGTACCCCAGGTACTTGCCCCAGTTGTGCAGCACCCGTTTTGTATAGCAAGGTCAAGTGGTCCGTCATATAGAAATGAGTCTTCGAACACCTCATCGTATTGTTGCTTTACAGTATTCCATTGCAGAACCAGTTTGTTATATATTTTAACCATATTCAGGCCTCGAGTATAACATGGATTGGCAACCATTACTAATTACTCTTATATTACATGATTCCCAGTTAGCTTGATAAGCGACGGACATGATTCTCTACCTCTTCCATTATTCAGTCATCCCTGTAGTGTCTTGTTCTTGTTCTTGTTGCATATCACTGGCACGCAAATATTCTCTTTGACTGGAATATTGTCTACCAAGTTTAGTATCCACTTTGTATCCACGAGCTTTTAATAATTTAGTTTTTGATATAAAGTCGACCTTACACTTAGCACCGAACCCTGAAAAGGTTGTATAAGTTCCGTCTAGATCCCTGTACCAATTCCAAAAATCTGGATCCATGGCATTGGAGTTTCCAGCTGACTCCTCTTCATCAGCATATGGGTTATAATTTCCTACTATATAATACCACTCATCATAATCAAATGGTATTCTTGTATAGTTCCACGCAACTTCTCTTTGTAGTGTTAGAGCACCACCAAGTTGTGCAGAATTTTGACGTGCCATTATATTGGGTTTATTTGAATCTCTTAATCTTGTACCGTATGTAGTACCTTCAAGTGGATCACTTACAGGCTCTTCATATACAATAAATCTTACAAACCGTTCTGATGACCCTTTGGTGAACGCATCTTCTGGTATCATCTCAAGATCCCATCCTTCATCATCTGTGAATGCTTCATAATATCCAGGTATGGATCCGTCAGCATTTACCACAAACGTCTCCAATGCAAATCCTGCAGGACCATTTTGTCTAAACGGATTACCGAAGTTAAATAAAGTTCCTGTATTAACTCTATCTAAAAACTTTACCCACATTGCTATAGTTACACCCTTCTTCAAATAATCAGGGCTAGATGGGTCGTTTCCTATAAAACCAACATCTGATCCAAGTTCATTACGTATAATAATAGCTTGGTTTAATTGTCTTATTTTAAAATATCCTTCTGATACCGGTTCATATTCTGGTCGCTCATCCGTATCTTCCATCGATGGGTCTTCTTGTAAAAAATAATTATTGTTTAAATCATTTCTTAACCATTCTAAACTTTTAGTATTATTTACATTATCTTCATCTTCTCGTAACCACGTTATAAATCTGCTATTAGCATCTGCAACTGAGTCGGCAGCTGATATATCATATCGTGCGGAATACATTGTTGCTCCTGCAGATCTTACAGTATCAGTTAATCCATCTCCGTCTCCATCCACTAACACCTCTTCATCAACTGGAGATGGTGGTTTTAAAGCATTGTATTCAGCAAAGAGTCTATCTATGCGGGTCTGCCTAGATTCAGTGCCTCCCGGTATTAGTTCGTATATGTCGGTGTCTATAATTCCATCGACATTTAAATCGTTTATAAATGTTTTTCCACTTGGGAGTTGTAAGTATTGATTAAAGTTGTCTAACGCTTTACCATCGAGATCAATAGGAACATCACCAAGTCTCATATTATACGCTGTCTCTCCAGTACTTGGAATAACGTGAGATTCTATTGTTAAATCATTTAACGAAATTGTTGCAGGATTGTTTGTTCCATTCGGATGTAGTAATGCTTGTATAGTTTCAAATATAGGTAAGTCGTCAACATTGGATAATAAATCACTTGAAAAAATTACAGCTTTTTCATCTGGTAATCTTCCACGTACTACCTTACCGTCTCGAACCGTCTTTTGATAATCTTGAACATTCCCTTCGATCAAGAGATTTTCTTTTGATATCAAAAGAGATTGTATCTTATCTACAATTTTTTCTTTTGTATAATAAACACCTAAACCTGTAAACTCAGCAGGTAGATCTTCTACTATGTCAGCGTCTGGTGGATCAGGTAGATTAGCCATATTCTATTCTCCTATGACCTTACAATGAACTCAAAATCTTCGTCGTATATTTTTTCTTGCCCATCGTTAAATTTTATTTTATATAACACCTTATAAGCTCTATTTGGATGAAATCCATTCATCCATTGTATAAAATAATTACTCTCTGCGTCACAGCTCATTGAGGTGTATGCACTAAACGGTACTACCGTTTCTCCAGTAGCTAGATCGACAATAGAATAACTTCCACTAGATTCTGGTATGTATGATCCACTTGTGGTTTGAACTGATCTAGAAAATGTTTTTTGAACATATCTTTCTCTTGGGCGCACCCTAAATTTTACCTTATCTTCTTCTTTATATGATTTTTGTAATCCTTTAGTATTTAATATGTAGTCTGTTTGCCCACTCATGGTCATTTGTAATAAACTACCAGTGTTAGATCCAGTGCACGGAAAATGATTGTCCCATCTTACTTCTAACTTTGGAGCATATATTGTATTTGTGTTGCTTGAAAAGAATTTAAACTGACCAGTAGTTACATCACTGCCTGTCTCGTTCGTTTCTTGACTACCTGAAAACTTTAGTAGTAATCCATGGTTGGCGGATGAACCACTTCTATACCAATAGTCGACTATATCTGTGATATCCATATTGATGTCAGGAGACTCGTTGCTAAATGACTGTGATGCTGCTAACAATGCACCGGTCATAATGGAAGGCCCGTCTTCAGCGCTACCGTCTGCTTTACTCCACGTTAGAGCAGCTCCACCTTGTGGCCATTGCCTATTTACCCAACTGCATCCATCCAATACTTTTGGATCATCTGCAAACTTGCCTATACCTTCATCCCAAGATTGACTTACTGGGTGTGCTATCAAACTATATTCGTTTTGAAGTTCTTGTGTTCCATTAGCTTCGTATAATCTTAGATAATATTTTGGATTGGTTATATCTCCCTCAACTACCGATTGTGAGAGATTAGTAAAATCTGTTCCCTTAAAACTAACTAATACTCGAGTTGGATAATCAAAGGAATCATTATAAAAAACTTTTTTTAGTTCAAGAATTTCATCTCGTCCAAAGTTTTGATCTGTAAACGTCTCACCATCTACTTTATTAGATCCACTTGATACCCAAGTATCTTTTGCAGCAAAAATATAATAATGCATTATCTTACTTTCCCCCTAATGTTCAGTTCTGGATTCTTTAGCTCAAAGACTGCTGGTGTTACTGAAGGTCTGATGATACCATTTACTTCAGCAGCTTGAAAGTTGAACTTATATCCCATGTTTGCAGAGAAATTTTCTGTATCGCTTGAATGATCAACCCATGTGGATGAATTAGCATCCCATGATGTTGAATAAAGTTTTGGCCTAAAAGCATCTGCGTCAATCGGTTCAGATTTATAATTCTCATCTTGTGTGGCGCAAACGTATTGTACTGATCTTACTCCTTCTATACCCATTAATATGTATTCTAGATTACTTGTGTATATTGGTTGACGAAATTGCATCTTGTCTATTACAAAGTAGTCGGATATCTTTTGGATACACTTAAACTTAACTTCTTGTTTATTAGCCCATTTATGAGCGTAAACATCAAACAATACTCCAAAATTTATTACATAACCTGACTTGATTATCACTTCGTCAGTTATTAGTTTATACTGATTTAAATAATTTTTAATATTGATACCAATTGGATCCATTGGTGTACCGGTAAGTTCTTTTTTATTATTATAACTTAACGTATAAATATCAATTGTTGGTAGGTTTTGATCATTAGAAAGTATCGTGTTAAGAGCATTACCTATCTTAGCTGATTGTGCTTTCATTGGATCGACCACGTTTACTAGATCCCTAAGCACGTCTATCAACTCAGCAAAATCTAATGTTATCTCACTTCCTGGCTCCGGAAGTGTCGGATAAGTGGTAAGAACAGATTGTGCGAAAGATATAAGGTAATCTGTGTTTCCATATTCAAGATAAGTGTCCACATCAGCTTCGTTGATTACTTTATCATCATTAGTATCTATAATACCTCTCATAGTATCACCAAACATAGCGGCTCTCTTGACGTATACTTTAGCAAGGTTTCCAAACTTAGCTGGTATTGCCATAATCCTAGCTTCGTAATCTTCTTTTGTTACACATCTGTTCTGTGTGGAAAAATGTGCTTTAGCTCTTTGCCTTATTTCATCAACCGATTCTTGATTCGATCCACCCACGCCCGGGCCTTCATTTGTAGATGTTATTGTAGCATCACTTCCATGTAAGTATGTAATAGTTTGCATGTCTGTAAGATCACCTGATGGTATATTTGCTGATATTCCTCCGCCAGTCCTATAAGTAATTGTTAATGTTGTTTGTGCTGGAGTCTCTCCCAATGTAGAATACTCATCACCTAATTGTGGATCGATTGCTTCTATTAAATTTTCTGTATTTCCTGGGAATGTTATTCCTACTTGCTGTGATTGTAGAAAAGCTGATGTTTGTATTCCACCGTGCCTTAATACACCATTTCCAAATACCAATGATGTAGTATTATCATCATTCGTTTCTACAACGAAACGTTTACTAGTTCGTTTATAAGTCAATGTATAAGGCACTGGTATTTGAGTTGAAGTATCATCTGATATACGTTGGTATGCTGTATCGCGATCAGCATCTGCTTTGTAATGAGTCTCAATAGGAATTTTATCCTGTGCTAGATAATCTACTTCATACCAATCATTGCTGTTAGAATCGACGACGCTTATTATATCTATAACATTAGTATCTTCCAATGTTAATTTTAAAAATTTCTTAGGTGTACCAACGCTTATATTCGTTGATTTCGTTTCACCAGATATAGACTTAACTGTCCTTTTTAGATCATAACTGGTGGCTAGACCGTTAGCGTCTATTGCACTAACAGTTGGTTCTTGAAAACCAGTTCCAGATCCACTTATAGTAAAATCAATTGGAGATAAAGTTTCGTATAATATCTCAGAATCTGTTACTGATTTAACTTGTTGACTCGTAGCTACTACTACTGCCTGACTATAATCAGGTTCACTTCCATCTGTAGATGCATCTACAGTTTGAGTGAATGTTATATTTGCAAAAGCTGGTACTGTTGGTTTTACTTTGTACCCCAACATCTTCGCTAAATTCATTACGTTACGTCGTTCTTCCGCTAAAGGCAGCATCATCTCTCTATATTGCTGATCAATGTAAAATGATAAAACATCTCCAACGTATGCAGACATTTCAATTAACATCATACCTGGTGACGTTTCGTTGAAGTCTTTATATGAATTTGGAAAATAGGTTTTTGCATATTCAATCAAATTACCTTTAAGTGTCGTAAAATCTTTATTAAGATAATTTACATTTGTTTCTGAGTATTGAGTATCGTCGTATGGCATTCTTATTCTCCTATCTCTACCTCAACAGATTCTAAGGTATTAGGGTCTCTTGTGATATTAAATATTACTTTTATTAATAAACTATTGGATTGGTTACCTGATCCTGAATTCACATGCAGCTCTCGTATCTCTACAAACGGTAACCAAACATCTATCATTTGCTGTATCTCAGAAGCTACGTTTGCTTTAAGATCTTCTGTAAGTGGTTGAAATAAAAATTGTTTCAACCCTAATCCAAGATCTGGTTGCATTAGGCGTTCACCACGTTCTGTTTGTAACAACATTCTTAAATTATTTTTTACAGCAAGTAATGTAGTTTGAACAGATGCAAACCACCCGGGAGCTCCATCAGCTTTATGAAAAGGATAATCGATCCCAACAAATACATTTGAGTCCCTATCAACCATATATGGTCGAATAATTGGATCAAAACGTGCTGATTCCGGGTTAGATACGTTCCCGGTATTATCTCCTGTGTAATCTGGTGGTGGTATGTTGCCCATTATACTTCCCTAGTGTTATTTGGATCTAATTTTACTTTTGCTACTTGATTCCATTTTCCATCAGCATTTGCTTTAGCGGATCCTTTTCTGTGTGGGACGTCTCCTAGTGTTGCCTTACCCCACGCTACTATATCCACAGGAGACTTCCACGTTTTTGGTGGTATCACTGCTGACTTGACACCTTGATTTCTTGCATAAACAAGAGGATTCGGTTTAAGTGGTCCTCCTGGATGTGCTGCTAAAAACGCGCTTGGATCTATTGCTACGTTAACATTTATAGGTTTTGTGATCCGGAGCTCTTCTATACCAACACCACCTTCAAATTCAGTTATGGTAAATGTTTGTTTAGTAAGCCACTTCTCTACAGCTTTAGCAATTCCCTTAGCAATCTTAGGAAGATTACCACGATCTTGATGTGTTTGTAATCCGTTACCCTCTGCAAGAGCGTTTTCAATTTCTTTGCTCAACGTTGCCATTATTTTTTAGATACCTTCTTTAATAGTTTACGATAATCTTTTGTAAAAATTTCTTTTGCTTTATCTGGTACTGCATTTGGATTCATGCCCATTGATGCTATCATCGCATCAGGGTTTACACCATTACCGGAATTACCCGCTGGAGCGTTCATCATGTCTCCATATGAAGACTTCATTACGTCGTGCATTTTATCCGAAGTGTATGTCTCTCCGCCCATAGTTTCCCAATCGTCATTAGCTGTTTCATTTAAAACATCGTTAATGATTTTATTTTTACTAAAATTCGTTTTAGGTTTGCTTTCTTGTTTTAGTACCTGACGTGCTTTTTTAGCTTGGGTGATGGCTGGTGTAGATGTGCTCTTTATTTCCTTAACTACTTCTTTAATAGTCATAGCAACTTCTTCCCTAACGATCTGCCGGATTAGAGTTTTTAACTGATTTACTTTCATTTGTTACCTCCTGTAACTATCTTCTTTGATATTCTTTATCATTGTCTATAAAATATTTTCCGCTGACTATTGTATTATCACCCTTCGACAATGCCATTTTCAATTTATTTACTTCAGTGAGATAACTTGCTCCAGTTATGTCACCATTGTATACCATAGGTACAGGAGCTCCTGTACATAAGCAATTTAAACCACTAAAAAAATCTACCATGTGTTCCAGAATTGCTCTTAGGTTTTCTCCGTGCACCATTCCTTGTGCGTTATTATCCTGATTCTTTTCAAAAGAACTCTGTCCAATATAAATAGTTGGTGCATCAATTATTATATCTTTATTTGATCCTAATACTATATTCTTTTTTGAGCCTAATAGAATATGTCCTTTGGCGGTAAGTGTCATACCGTGATCATAAGCATTTAAGCTGAGCTTTCCAGTGTTTAGCAGAGTCTGATCTTTTTCGTAGTTATATAACCACTCCGATGATTTCGTTCCACTATCCTTTTCAAATATATTAAACATATCACCAAAAACTATTCTATCGTTGACATCTTTTTCAGGTCGTTCCTCTGTTGCAAATGTAAACTGCTTCCCCGCCCAGGTTCCAAACATATCATCAGGTACACCAAAATGCTGTTCTATTGTACCTCGCTTAGTTATAGATAATACCGTTCCAGTTCTTCCAGCTCCGGAGAGCTGTTCAAATGGTACTGGTGTGAATCTACCGTTTGCTATGAATATGTATGGATCTTTTGCTCTGCTACCTATTCTTATGCTATTACCGTGACGGCCTTCAATATACAAATCTCCGTGAATATCTTTTACATTTTTGTTTTTCTGAGGACCTGATTTTACATCGTCTAACTCATCCTTGTATGTCTTTTCTAAGTAACGAGCATGTCTATCAAATTTAAAATTAGCTGACACTCCTAAATAATCAGAACGTCTTGCTGTTGTTTCGTAGTCTAATCTTTCTTCATATGTATCTTGATAATCTTGATTAAAGTTTGGATTGTTGTCTGTGTTGAGTGGACCTAAATAATATTGTCGTGGCCCTATGGTACATAACAATACTGGGTCACCTACCGCTGGGACATCTATGAGTCCTCTTAGTAGTGGATAGTATCTGTCAGATTCATCCAGCAACCCACTTACCTTCAACTTATTACCGTAATGTACTTTAGCTAAAATACTATTAGTTTTTCGTTTATCGCCTCGAGCAATTCCAGACTGTATGCTTGTTGCAACAGCTGTTACCTTACCAGGAACAAACTGCATGTACACAGTAGATGGTTGGCTACCAAATAATGAACCCTGATCGTATATATCAGGTAGTGGTGTTATGACTGAACCCATTAGTTATCCAGTAATTTAGATCCTGTTGCACTGACTTGATTTATTCTATCACTTTCTAGTTGTACATCATTAGCTGTTTCTTGTAATGCTGTAATCAGATCATCTTTCTCAGCATCTGTTAATGTAAATTGATCGTCCGTGGACCCTGTAGATCTGGTTAATATTCGCTGTAAAACACTTGCAAGTTTTACTAGATGTTCATCATTCTTTACACTAACTTCGAATAACTCCTTTACAATTGGAGCAATTATAATCGCATCATCTATAGTGCGGATGAAGCCGTGTATCTCCTGAACTAAGAGATCTAGTTGAAGTTTCTTGCTTTTAGTGTTATCGTATATATCTTTTGTAAGGTCTTGAAACGTTTTGCCTTTAAAAATTTCTATATTGTCACTCATAATAGTATCCTCGAGAAATGCATTTATTCATATATAAATATACAGAATACATAAAATGTGTATAATAAAAAGAAAAAGGCTAATTGCTTAGCCTTTTAATATAAATGATGTGTTACTTTAGTCTAAAAAAACTGATTTAAGCTTCCACTCATTAAAGATTTATTTATACTGCCAACAGTGCGAAACTCATCAGCAACCTTCTTATAATGCTTTTTCATTTCACCAACAACTTTAGTTATATAAGTTGTATTGACACCCGTCATTTCTCTAATCAAGATGTATAAACTCTTCTTATTGAAATTATCAATCTCATTACGTTGCTTTAATATCTCGACGATACTATAAGCAATATCGATATCACGCTTCTTCTTAAATATGTTTGGAATAGTTCCTTCAAAATAATCAACCATCTCTTCCATAAAAAGATCAGTGGGATCATCAACTGAATTAAAATATGGATTCTTGCTCATTTCTCTAATTGTTGTTGTGGCTCCTAAATCACTATGCATCTTCATCTTTTTATAATTACCATTATTAACTAATATAAGATAATTCTTAGCGACGACTGAGAAGTAACTGAATGCTTTGTATCCTTTAGTGTGATCAAACTTGTGCATGTTTAATACAAGGAATGATATAACTTCTTGCTTAACATCTACAAAGTCACAATCGAAATAAGAAAATTTAAATGTGTTAATAATATTCTCACATAGCTTATCAAACGCATATGCGATACCTTCATTATATATCTTATTACGCTTAACAGGATCTGTTTCGCTATTATATAATATTATATGATCTTCTACCGCCTGATCAAAGTACATCTTTTTTGCTTTCTTTTTAATTTTCTTTCGTGGCATCTAATTCCTCATTTGTGTTAGGTTCAAAAATATTAGTAAGTAATGATTGCAACTGTTTAAGTTGTTCAAAAAATGTTCCGACTTCATCGTCCGATTCGAATGTCCCTCTGTCATCGATACGCTGTATCTGCTCAGAACAATATGTGACGATTTGGTCAAGTTGTATTATGAATTGTTCGTAATCATTAATTCTTCTTAGCGCTAAGATAAGCATATAAGAAATAGAAGTCAACAATAATATTACTATTCCTAAAAGTATTTCAGTTATCATTTTCTAATCTTTAAACAGTTCGTCAAATTTTTTCTTCATATCATCTATGTCTTTATCCGACATTGATGATTTGTCTTTTTTAACCATTACTGGATCTACATGGTTCTTTTCATCTGGTAGTGGTTCATATTCGTCATCTTCCTCTACTTCGTTTCCTTGCATCCAATGTTGTTTTTCAGCAACGGTGCTCATCCAATCAGCAAAGTGTACTATATAGTGTAATATGTTTCTATTAGTATCAGGTCTCTTGTATAGTGATTGGTTACCTTCATCAAACATACCATCACTTAATTTAATAGCTTTCCATACTTCCGCACTTACCTTTATCTCAAAGTGTTGCAGCAACCACAACGCTCTATCTGTTACAGACATTGGTTCTAAATCTGGATTCCATGTATACCACTCATTGAGTTTATCACGTCTCCATTGATCCGTTTGTAGTATGTAATATGGATCATCTAAATCACCCAGCTTACCTAAATCGTGAAACATACATGCCAGTATGATATCAGCATCAGATGCTGTAACTTTGACATCTAGCGACTCAAAGTTGCTCTTCATAGCTAATCCTGTATCGATTATACGAACCACGTGGTCTAAATATCCACCTACAAAACAGTTATGATAATTTGGTTTACTTGAAGCTGGAGCATCTATTATGCGATCTTCGAAGTGATCGTACAGCTTCATTATATTATCTTTTTGAACACCCTCTGAGCATTCATCCACATAACCCATTAATTTGTCCCAATTGAACATGATTTCTTTTGAGTTCATTTTATAACCTTTATTGTTTTATTACTTATTTTCTTGTAAATTTTTCTGCAGCTGTAACACCTAATCCTACGATTGTTATATACATAAAGTTTTCTAATATAACATCCTTGATCTCAAATTGCCAAAATGTATTAGCAACCCAGCTACATACAAGCATAAAAAATGATGCGAATCCAATGCATCTTTTGCTGGATATCTTTGCGTCACTTGATAACATCTCTTGTATAAATCCCATTTTCTTTCTCCTGTTTACCATTCATCAGAAGCGTAGTCATTTAGACTATCAAAATCTTCTGGATTGGTTAAAATTTGTATTGCTCTTTCTATTAATGCTTCGTCACTCGTATCTATTGAGTCTTGCAATAAATCTATAACGTATCTAATTGTATCCTCAGGGTATTCTAAAACGTCTTCACGCCTCTCCCAATTGTCCCGGGATGATATTTCCGTGCTTTTCCAATTCATCTTCAAGCTCCTGTATATCGTTAATCTTCGATGCAATAAACTGCATCATCTCAAGGTAGTCCTTTATATGTATTGGAGTTTTGGATTTTTGGGTAGAACTAGGTGGTATAATATCGGCGTTTGCATCTATCATTAAGTCATCCATTACCATGGATACATATCCTAACGCTTTAGCAAATTCATTATGATTATGCAGCATTTTCATCATTAAGGTCTTGTTCTCGCTCAACATAATCTCTATGTTTCGAATCCTATCTTCTATTCTTTTATCATCTTGTTGCATCTATATTATCTCCAGTTCTCTTATAAGTATAAATCTACATTTCATTCCAACATCATTATTTTTAACGTTTATATTCATAATGTCCATCCCATTATTATAAAGTGAAAAAAAACATATCCAATTAATAAGATTAAAAACATCTTAAAATATTCCCAGCGCTCATCCGACTTAGTAAATGTAGTCCTACCTCTGGTGTACTTATCTTCCTTTGTTATTCTTTTATTTCCTAACCAATTCCTAGCCATACAACATCCACATTACTAATTTATAAATTCCATACCAACTAAAAAAAGTAAATGCTGGTATGCACCCTAACCACAGAAATACTCTAAACCAATCAGTTCTTCTATTTAGTTTATGTTGTACTGCCATAGCTTGTATCCAATTTTCATATTTTATTCCAGTTCTTTTATAAAACGCGTTAGCTACAATCTTCCTATCATTATCCATTAATGCAACACTTTTTATATTTATGTCCACTACCACATGGACATGATTCATTCCGACCTATCTTTTTTGTTTGATTAACTACTGTGGTACTATGTCGTCTATCGAACATTAAAATTCCATCTAGATGGTCTATTTCGTGTTGTACGCAAACACATTCGAGTGTTGTATGTTCATCATCACCAGCTTCGAACGTAACCGGTTCAGGCAGGTTATCTGATTGTATTGTAACCTTTGAAAATCTTTTTGTCATTACCACCTTACCTGGATAAGATAGACATCCCTCATTATAAACTATGCTTCCTTCAGAATGTGTTATCTTTGGATTTATAAAATAAAGTGGATAGTTAACATTTATTGCTACAACTCTTTTATTGATTCCTATCTGTGGAGCAGACAAACCTACCCCCGTCTCTGACTTAGCAAGCTCTTTTAAAAGCTTTGCTGCAATTTGTTCTCCTTCTTCAAGATTTGTAACTGGGACTGATATGTCTTTACCAGTTTTTTCAAACTCATCATTTAATAATATCACTTAGTACTCGCTTTTTTAATCGCTGCTTTTTTCTTTTTGTATCTTGCGAGAAGAATCTCTTCTTGTGTTCTACGTTTCTTTTTCTTCTTCGTTATTACAGTAGCTGGTAAAGTGCCTTGCAACTTCTTCATCTCTTTACCTTTATGAAATACGTTTCCATCCTTATCGACAAACTGTTTCATAAAATGCCATCCAGGGGGACGACCTGTAGGTTGGTATGTTGGTTTATCTTGATCCGGAAACATCTTCCGAAGACTGTTGTGAATTTCATAATAACATTTGACAGCTTTGGTTTCTTCACCTACTATCAAATATTCATGACCACATTGACACATCATATAACGAACTCCTTTTTCAAAGTATTCTGCTTGTTGTTTGTATTGTTGTCTCATATTATATAAGTACGGTTAATTATTATAAAAACGTACTATAAAATATATACGCGAGACAACAGTTATTTTAATTTTTTATTTCTGTCCATTCTGCTTCAATTATCACGTTGCAGAGATACAATGTATCACCATTTCTAAGTATAGTTTCAGCATTCCACTGTTTTTTTAATTCTTCATAACCTATTTCAGTATCAGCGCTTACTTTACCTCGAACTAGATACATTGTATCCTGCACGGTGATGAGACGCATTTAACTGATTTTAACGAACTTCTTTGTTGGAACTACCGGTTCTATTTTAGGAACTTCGATAGAAAGAATTCCATTCTTAAATTTGGCATTTATTTCATCCCCATCTAATTGATCACCTAATTGAAACGAACGCTTAAATGAGGATGACTTCAATTCTCTGCGTAACACTTTTGCTTCCGCATCGTCAGTGATATTATGTTTATCACCACTGATAGTTAAGACACCTTCTTCAACTTCAATGTTGAGTTGATCTTTATCAAGTCCAGGTATTTCTGATACTATCCTAACTTTGTCATCATACTCATATACATTTACTTTTGGATAAGCTGCTCCTTCAAAAGGTCTTACTCCAACAGTAGCATGAACTTCTGGAAAGTTCGTTTCGAACATACTGTCGAATAATTTATCAAAGGGGGTTAAAAAAGAATCCCTGTCGATTGCAGGGAATGGGTTTCGGTTTAAAACTAATTTAGTCATTTTACTTCTCCTTGTTTAGTTACTATTTAGTCAACTTTGAATTACCCTCTCTTGAGCTGTAATTCTGTTCTCGATTATATATATCAAGTTTTTCTGGAAACATACAATTTTTCTCTCTGGTTTGGTCAATCTGGTTACTAATTATTATTTGTAATTAATTACTTTTTAATTATAATGTTTTACTTAATTGCAATTAATAACTACCCCGTAACTGATTACTTTTCCAAAAATTTCTTATTCATGGTTCTGGCTACTTCCATCATATTAGTAGCATCTACGAACCGCGCATCACCACCATACATCTTTTTAAAATCTCCACTGGCGCGATCTCTGCTCCACTCACTATCTCCAATAAAATAACTCATCAACTTAATACCCGCATTTCTAATTTCATTAGACATTTTGCGTGTATGATTGAGAGCCATCTCACCGGTGTAGTAAAGATCTCTGTTATTAAACATTGGCATACCATCTGAATAATTAATGAAGTAAGAGTCGAGATCTCTTGAGCTAGGAATTAAATCTTTCAGTATTGCAGCGAAAGTCAAACCTTCAGGTGTAGTACCGGTAGGTGCTAAATATTTAAACAGCTGTTTTATTTTAGTCAGCTTATCTGTTCTTGAATCATACGCTATCACAATCAGAGGAGTATTATCATTAGTA
>Ga0098061_1000657_pt1 | contig 16666 bp, 8 predicted proteins | sample 22_taG_FD_92579 | JGI IMG/M metagenome (GOLD analysis project Ga0098061, IMG submission 92579) | Marine viral communities from the Subarctic Pacific Ocean - 22_ETSP_OMZ_AT15343 metaG | ecosystem: Environmental > Aquatic > Marine > Oceanic | place: Subarctic Pacific Ocean | collected 2015-01-20
CCCGTACTTCCTACAAAAGCTTCGCCTGATGGCCCCGTAGGTCCAGTAGGACCAGTGACAGTAGAATCAACTCCCGCTGGACCCTCTGGTCCTGTCGGGCCAGCAGCAGCACCAATAAAAGCACCGCCCCAATAAGTTTCGGCACTATTTGTTGCAAGAGTAGCTGACTGTCCATTATGCCAAATATACGCCTCAAAATAATCATCATCCCCATTTGCATAGCAAACTGTCGAAACATCTGAATATGTCGCCTCATGCTTATGCAAGCTTGGAAGACTAGTTCTGCTAGACGCAATAGACGAACCATTCTTGTAAAGAAACACGGACCATACGCTACCAGTAGTTGCTATGTCGGTAGTCGGGTCGGCTACGGTAGCGGCTTGAAAATATAAGTAGTAATAACCAGTGGCATTAGGCGTAAATCTATAATTGGACGTATCGTAGCATTCCTCGCCATGATCGTAATTTTCAGTATTAGCTTGGAACTTAGTAGCGGTTTCTGCTGAAATCGATTGGTTAGTGGGACGGTATGCTCTAAACCCTGCTTGTTCGAGCCCCGCTGGGCCCGTTGGTCCTGCTGGCCCCAATGGTCCTGTCGGTCCCTGCTTACCAATAGATATATCAAGTTTATTTTCTAACTTAGATTCGACATCCGTGTCGTTAATGATCAATGACCCTGTGATCTTAACCTGACCAGAAACATTAATATCTTTATGTACAAAAGTTTCCCTTGATACTTCGTAATTCTTGTAAATCTCCTCATCAGAAATAGCACCACGATAAAGTCGGACAGCTTCGATGTTGCCTGTAAACGCATAGTTCTCGCCACTAAGACCACCTATCGCAAAACTATCATTTGTATAAGAGATAGTCTTTCCGGCTGACCCATCGTCGCCTGATACAATTCTGCCCCCACTGTAGATAGAGTGATTGGTCCCATCCCATTTGGAAGTTATATGGTGATAAGTATTCGGGGATATATCACTAACAGAAACTTGGGATATTGAACCATCAGTAAAAGTTATTTCACTAATAACTCTATTATTAATAGTATACCAAAGCCCATAGCTCGCTGCTGTCTCGGAATACGATTTACCAGCAATTAAATTTCTATTGCCTTCCCCATCGATAATCGGTTCAAACCTTGCGTCGAGAGTAAATACCTTTGGTCGTAAGATCTCTGAATCATCTGTTAACCCATAGCTCCCCGGTTCACTAAAGATTATTTCGTGCCAATGAGAATCGTAAGTACCATAAAGAGTTATATCATTTCCATATGTGGATAGATCGTAAAGCTTGTTACCAGACTTAGGATAGCTATCTATATTCGTAACGTTGACATCTAAAACAAGACCCGATTTTAAAACGGTGCTTTTTTCAACATCGATATGGCTAATTAACTTTTCTCCTTTGGAGTAAACGTCCCCAGTAACTGCTGAAATATCCCCACTATAAGAAGTGATATCTCCATCGACCTTTAATCCAAACCCATGAACCGCAGAAGTTCCATATACATCCAATCGTTTGGTTATGTCGGTTCCGGTCGCTTCGATTATAAAACGATGAATATCGCTTGATCCTAATTCATTAGCCGCCTTGACGAGTAAGCGTTGAGGCAACGGTACTATTTCCGGAATGAATCCTGTTAAGTGTACATAGGGATGATCGCCACTTACACCAAAGTTTACTTGATGAATACCAAAAGATAACGACTCAGTATACTCCAAATTCGAGCCGCTTATAGAAAAATAAGAATTAGGTACTCCCAACAACGGGGTCATTCCACTCGGATAAATACCTCTGATTACTTTGACTGGGTTTTTCGAAACAGCGTTGCCTTCGATGCCAAAAAGCTCAATATAACCAGAGCCTTGGAACCCCGAAGGGATATTGAACTCAAACCCTTCAGGACTAATAGTATGATTATCACGGATGTCGGATACCATACTTCCGCTTAATCTCCAACCAGTGACGTAAGGAAAATGGTCTCCTTTTACTACAACGGTGGTATTATCATCGCCAATCTGTGGAGAAAAACTAAGTATCTCAGGAGCAGGGAAACGAATATTTAAAATCTTATCTGAAAATACTGTTTGGGTAAATACTGGGTAATGCTCCTCAAATATATTATTCCTTACCCATTCCCAAGGAGTTTTTCTATTTGATTCATATAGTCCGCCCCATGGGTCAATAGTGACTCCGGTAATAGCAACTGCTTCTTGTAGTTTTGTGGCGGCATTAGTGTTTATCAGGAATGGGTATCCCGATTTTGGCACGGCTTCTACTAACTCAGAAAGAGTAGCAATACCTTCGGTTTTAAGTTGCTGATTTACTAAAGCATTTCCCGAAATTATTGTTTGGATTTTTGTATAACCAGTGGCGGGATTTCCATTTTGTAATACTTGGGCCGATCTGATAGTAGAGTGATCTAATCTTGTAACAGGCACTCCGTTATAGTCGTCTGTTGGTATATCCCAAATCGCTATTTTTCCATCACCTGTTATCCCGAATGATTTTGGGCCATACGAGTTGATCCCAGTTAAGCAAATATAATGTTCTGAATTATTAATCTCTATGTAATCAAGATCTGTTCCTTCGTTTTTTCCGCTCACGTAGAAACCGGATATTTGAGGAGCAACCTCGAAATCCAAGTGGGAAACTAGCCCCTGATTATCCGTTATTTCGATATTAGTCCCAAAGATTTCCCTTGGGACTTTAATGAGTAAGCCAGTACCTCTTTGGTACTCAATATTTTCCGCTTCTTGCGAGTAACCAGTAAACTCGGATGGGAAACCCCATTTAGACCCTTGAAGCTCTACGCCCGAAGCGTATATATGTTCTCCCCAAACTTGATATTGGGGGGTAAGGCCAAAAACCACAGAATCATTTATTACATCCAGCTCACTCGATGATCTTACTACTCCTCCATCGAAAGCTATTTCGATTTCTCCATCCTTTGCGTCGGATGGAATTCTAAAAGTAATTCCGGAGGACCCGTTGCTTGTCCAAGATCTTTCGACCCCCCCCTGTCTGTTACTTACCAGATCTGTTCTTGTACCGTTGGCTCCTGATAAATGGATCTCTTTCGCAAGATTGAGTCTCGAACCGCTAATCGTAACGTAAGAATTTATCTTTCCGGAAACTGGGCGGAAACCGCTAATATAAGGATCAACGCCAATAGTTCTTAGAATTTGGTTTGAATAAACAGTACCACCCGTCGCCTCTATCTTTATGAAATCTGTGTTTAAATTTTTGTTTATCGCAAATGACAAGTAATTATATCCATCCCCAGAAGTAAAGACTCCCGAAGAAACCGCCGCCCCACCTACAGACACGCCTGTTACATTTATAAAATTTTGCCCAGTAACATTTATGGTAGTACCGAACTTACCAGAGGTGGGTGAAAACCCAGTAATCGAAGGCTTTCCTATTAATTCAAATGAATCATATGCTGTATAATAATCAGTATTAAAACTAGCGTAACCTTCATTTCTAACTTTAACAGCGTATTGAACTATCCCGCTCGCATTATGTTGGTACAAGTTCGGATCAATCATGAACTCATCGGGAACCATGAATTTTAATTTGTTCGTCGCTTCAGGCTCCCAAGCGTCTAACATGAATGTTCTTGGAACTAATTGATCATTGAAATAAACTCTAGAATGCTCCTTATATATATTTGTACCAGTAATTGTTATGGTTTGTTTATGTACGCCACTCGGTGGAGATAAGGTATGGTCCAGATCCGTAGAGTCAGGGATATCCCCAATATCCCCAATGATACGAACCCCTCTATTCGGAATAGTAGCTGTGTTATATAACCCAGAAACTGTTTTTTCTATTGAGTCAATTTCATATCTATAAGCTCCGGGGCGAACAGAGGCATTAAAACTTATAACGGAGTCCTGTGTAATCTGATTATAATTTAAAGTATAATTGCTAATATTGTACCCGACGCCAACTTGGCTTCCGTCTATTTTTGTTTCGCCGTGTTCAACAGGAACAAGTCTCAGCCCCGTAAGCGTACTCTCACTCCATCCTCTACCGACTATCGATACAAAATCTCCAGAAAAACCAGTGTGAGGAGCAACGGAAACAATGTCTCCCACTGGAGGAGTTACATAAAAATTAGCCCCCGAATTATACTCAGACGCCCCATCAGGTTTTAAAAGATGGATCGAGCCGGAACCAAAAACAGAAATATTATCTGGGACATTTCCTGTTAGTAGATTTTCATCTACTCTAACAAATTTTCCTGTCCCATTGTTTATCCTTACTCCAAATTCAGTAGCAGAATGCCTGTATAACAAGCTAGAGTGAAAGTTTTTCCCCGAAACACGAACGTAAGCTCCAGTAGGTCCTCTTTCGGGGGATACTCCTGTGATAGCTACTTCTTGACCAAAAGAGCCTAAGCTAATTCCTGAAGTTTGATCTCTGCCTTGAACCGTTATAAAGCCTTTGCACACACCATCGTCAACGGTAAATTGTAAACCGCTTGGAGAAAGCACGTTAAAGGCTACAGGGCTGTCTCCGACTATAACTCCTGTAACCCCGTAGAACGAAGCCCCGTAAACATCGACAAGGTCCCCTGCTCGGCTATCGCCAGAAGGAAAAAATTTATCTACCCTCGGATAAGGAGTAAAAAAATCAGAGGTGTATACTGTCTGATTTTTATCATTAGACCTGACAGTAATCCTGTCTCGGAAAGCATTCCTCGGAACTTCTGTTATGATCTTGGTCCCATAGGGTTGACCAATTAGTCTAAATCGGTCGACTCCTTGGCCAGCGCCGAAATGAATGTAAGATATTCTACTTAAATTAGTTCCTGTTATTGTTACTTCAGTGCCGGGGTGGTCATCCGACGCTAAACGCCCTTTCTTTGGACCAAATGACGTAAGCGTCATCGTGTCGAAGTTTAAAGAATAAGTCCCTAATGACTGCGCCATACCCCTAGCGTTAGTCACATAAACATAATCAGTTGGGGGTGGACCGTAAGGAACTTTAACAGTTAATTTGTTGTCGCTTTCAATGTTTAAATCTCTTGTTGAAACATTACCAAAGCTAACTTGCGAGGCCGTATTAAACTCGGTTCCATATACCGTAACCGTTTCCCCTTCTTTAAACGTAGAAGGGCTGAAGCTTGTTAGCGTAGGGTTATCTCCAAGTCGATTTTCCCTGATTGAAAGTTGAGTGCTTAAAGGAGAATTCGAATCGACGCCAATTTGTTTCTGATTAAGAATTCCGATTACACTATAGGAATCAACAATTCTATCGGTGTTGTCTTTTAAATTCAGAGATATAGACGCATCGTTTCCATAGAAAGATAAATTTCCACTGAGGGTATCTATAGTGACTCCTACTTGAACCTCTTTTTGTCCAAAGTAAATTCTACTGGGCACTGAATTGCCCGCTTCTATCACTGGCCTTATCTCAGAAGAGAACCCATATTGAATGGAAGCAATACTATCTATGTCTCCAATGCCTGATAAACTAGATATGGTTGCATCAGTAAAATTTAAAAAATCTACATTGCCCGCTTCTTGGTATGTGGGTTCAAAAGACCCCTGCAACTCATCAAAAAAAACGATCTCTGCGTCTATTTTTACGGGGCTGATGGGGACAGCCTGAAAGTTATAAGACGTAAGATAGCCGCTACGAAAAGTGAGTCCTCCAAAGTCGCCAGATATAACCCCCGTTTCGGAACTTACAAATTCTTTTAAAGGGTCTTTCCCTGTAAGGTAATAAGAAACAGATAATTGACCACCTATTCCGTCAGTTGGGGAATAGCTATTTGAATGACGCTGATGAGCGATATATTTTGGATCATTACTGCTCTGAAAGGAGACATTAGCATCTGATACGAAAAATGATTCTTCGTTTATCTGTATCTTACAATTTTTATAAGTAAAATACATACTCTAATAATTTCTGTTCACTGATACTGCGGTTCTCACCTGTTTACCGACCCCCGCTATAACTGCGGTGCTTGTTACCACAGCTCCACTTACCAAAATCTTAAGTTGATTAGTCTGCGATTCTTCTGAACCGCATAATGCTTCTATTTCAAATAAATCAGCTTCACTGTCGTTTTCGAAATTAGGCAACGCCTCCTCAGCTTTTTCTCCAGAGAAGACGATATGCTTATACTTATCCCTCACGAATTTAATTTCTTCATTAGCCTTTATCATTTGTACTTGTTTAGGGAATTTTCTTCCTATCGTATAAATTGGCTTGTACTCAGCATTGAAACCGTAATCCATTTTATAAGTTGGAACTTCGATATGCGTCCCACTCGACGCCACGTAAGTAGTCCACCCATGGGCTAATGAATTTGACTTATTATAATCAATCCCTTCGTCTCCTTTTTTCTTCGTCGACAAATCCCCATTCCCAGTGAGTTGATCATAACAAATGAAGCTAGCTCTTGCGTGAGTCACTTTATTCGGCTCTACTGCAAAACTGTAACTTTGAAGATAAAAATTCCCTGTTATACCCGCAACTTCGACCGGAAATGGTTTTGCGACATGGTCATCCTGCCTGAAAGCTTTTATCGAATTTATAATCTCTATATTTGGCTCGTTATCTACTTCAACATAATAGTCTATATTCAAGACATTTCTTATGGAATCGGCGGCGGGTTTGCTCATTTCCCCCCTCATTTCTAGGATATAAGCGGGGTCAAGATAGTTTTGAGATTGGATATTGGCAGAAGTAGCCATTACACCGCTACCGTTCACCGCAACATCACAATTATCGAAATAAACCATTCCCTTTTACCTTAGAGGATATTACACAGATTTATGGTCTATTTATGTAAGTTTTATATGATAAATCCAGAGTTTGATTTCCATTAGCAGAAGTCGAGAAAGATTGGGAATGTAATATTAAATTAGTAAAGTGATATTGATGGGCGACCGCATTACTGTCTTTGTCCCTCAGCTTGATTGTAAGGTCTCCGTTTTTAGGGGCACATGGGTAATCTGAATTGGTATATGGAACAATATCATTACTTTCTAAACTAAATTTACAAGTGACTTCGACAGGATAATTCAATTCCACCTGAGTAGGGTAACGGTGTCCTAGTACGTATATTGGATTTCTCTCTGTACTAATTTCTATAGAATATTGGTTGACTCGATTACTTTTAAAATCTTCGAAACCTTCTCCTTCTATCTCTATAGATCCGGGGGCAATTATATTTGAACCGTATTTTGGATAATAATTTTGTATATTTTCTAGATCTGTTGTGACTTTAGGCGATTCCCCAGTCGGAATTCGCCCCATTTTGCCTAATACCGATACCGTCGCATCAACCGTAGGGGCTTTGCCTATGCTGGCTTTATGGGAATAAGAGGTTAAATACCCAGAAGTAAAACTAAAATTTTCAGTAGAATTTGACTTGTTTTTTAAAATATAACCGTTGAACCCAGAATAACCAGTTAAGTCTATAAAAAAGTCTTTAGAAATGAGGTTCGCACCCAAGCTAACTTCGCCCTTGAATCCTCCGTCGGGAGCATACTCTATAGGCGAAGATCTCATTCCCATGTATTCCAACTGGGCTATAGGTAGAGAAAAATTAGCAGAAACTTGCTGGACTCCACTAACCTCCTCTTCATTTATAAAAAAATGCTGATTACCCCGATGTAGCCGTGGAGATTTGTTAAAGTCAAACATAACGCCTTTTTCCATTACAAATTACACCAATTTTTTTTATAAAAATGTACAAATTTCGTGTAAAATAAAGAGGTAAAAGGATTATGGCTAACGTTTACGATATAACTGAGTGGCCTTTCAGCCCAGTAAGCTACAAACAGGATGACGTTACTAAGGTAGTAGCGGGTTCAGACTCTACTATTTACCCAAATTTGTCCGCTGTAGCGAAGCCTTCTGCTACGGAATTCATGTATTACTACTCAAAAAGAGATCATACATCTAGCACTGCTCCGTTTAACGATTCAACAAATTGGGCTGGTTTTACCACTGATAACAATAGCGAATATTACCCTCATTTTATCTGGACGCCATCCTACCCTGTTAGCGCTAATCAAACGCCAAGGATGAGAGCTATAGTTTTTGGGGATGGATACGAACAAAGAGCACAGGACGGAATCAATAATATCCTACTCAATTTATCCTTAAGCTTTGGGCTTAGGGATGCAAATCAAACAAGGGCGATTCTCCATTTTCTTGAAGCTAGACAGGGTACGGATCAATTTCTTTTTACGCCTCCTGATCCCTACTCGAAACAAAAGCTTTTTGTTTGTAAGGCTTGGGCTAGCAATTATAACTTTTTTGATAATTACGATATAACAGCTACTTTCGAAGAAGTACCAACATAGAAATATGAGCACTCCTCCCCTAAAAGGCCTTTCTAAAGCCAGCACTTCTCTAACTCAAGGAGCTATCCCCAAAAGGAATGAGGAGATGATGTCGCTAGATCCGACTGCGGTAATCACAATGTTCGAGTTCGATTTTACGGATATTTTATTCGCCAAAAACCTCATTAGCCCAAATGCCCCTGAAGGACTTCGTATTTTTAGAATTCATAATTCAGTCAATCTTTTTAGTAGTACTATTCAGTGGCAAGGGCATTGTTATCTCGCTTGTCCGTGTCACGCTGAAGGCTTCGAAGTGTCCTCAAAAGGGGCTCTTCCGAAACCCAAATTGGGAATTACTTCTACTGATGATTCTCTTCCTGCTTTCTCCGCTTTTAGGGCTCAAATAAAAAAACTAGGAGACCCAAGTGGAGCAACAGTTACTAGGATACGTACTCTGGCTAAATTTCTAGACAGTTCTAATTTTACAGACGACACACAGCCACATGGGTTTGAATCGAACGAGTACGCTGAATTCCCAAGGGATGTTTATTACATAAGTAGGTTAGCACGAGAGAGCAAAGGAGAAATGCAATGGGAATTAAGCACTGTACTTGATTTTGAAAATCTTTTTTTGCCTAAAAGGAGAATGTGGAGCCGAAGATGTTCTTTTGAATATAGGGGAGAAGGATGTTGCTATGAATACAGCAGTGGAGCGCCTAAAATCAAACATTCTTACCCACCTTCCGAAGAAGAAGCACATAAAGGAGCGTCTCTACCCGGATCTGCCCCGCCAAAAGCTAATGTTTTAGATGAAAAATTTGTCGATCTCCTTCAGGGCAGCCTTAGTAACGCAGGAGAATTTAGCATAAACAAACCCTATCGAGCAAAGGAATTTGTATACATAGAAAAAGGTGGAATTCGCTACTATTTTGTCAGATCAGTTACTGGCCCAGAGGGAATAGACGTAACAAATACAAACTATTGGATTCCTGACCAATGCTCTAAAACCGTTAGAGGATGTAAATTGAGATGGGGAACAGAAATTTGTAATCATAACAAAGGTGGAGCCTTACCTTTTGGTGGGTTCCCCGGATTAGGTAGGCTAACCTAATGACTCTTACAAAAGAAATAAAAAGTAAGATCAAAGAGCATTCTTTAATAGAGATGCCAAATGAATGTTGCGGCTTAATAGTCAAAAACAAGAGCACCAGTCTTGTTGAAGTCCACCAATGTAAGAACCAATCGACCTCAAAAAGCACGGGCTTCTCCCTTTCTCCTCGTGACTATTTAAAAGCTTCGAAGACGGGTAAGATCTTAGCTGTATATCATTCTCACCCCGACGACTCAGAAGGTTTTTCACCAATTGATAAAATAAACAGCAAAAATCACAATATTAACTATCTATTATATTGCGTTGGGAAAGACAAATTTTTGGAATATTTCCCCGAAACCCCACAAGAAGAATATACAGGCAGAAGTTTTAAAAAAGATGGTAATAATTGCATAACCATCTTTAGGGAATTTTATAAAAAAGAAGTGGGGTACGATATTCCTAAAAAATTTAATTGGAAAACTATCCATGAAAATTTTAAACCAGTTCTGAAGGGCGAAGCTGTTACCTCGGAAGCACTCGCATTCGCCAAATCAATCGGGTTTGAAAAAATTGAGGTTAATTCCGTAGAAGATTTAGAAAGAAACGATGGAATTGTTTTGTACTCCAAGGAACATGACTTCGTAGCCCATGTTTTGATATATTTAGGTAACGGCAAAGTTCTTTATCAGCCAAGAGATGCTAAATCCCAAATAAGAGATTATGGAAAAGCTTTCCTAAAAGATACAGTGTGTGTTTTTAGAAAAATAAAATAAAATATCATGGTAGAAATAAAACTACATGGAGAATTAGGGGAAAAAGTTGGTAGTCGTTGGGACCTGAGCGTGAAAAGCGTCAGCGAAGCCGTTCACGCTATCGAAATAATGTCTGGACGGAAACTCTTTGATTACCTTTCCGAAAATTCTCTCGACCAAAAATACGAGATCTTAATAAATGAAAAAGAAGTCCGCCTTTCTGAAGAATTAATAAACCCAATCGAAAAGACCATAGAAACTTCAGAAAAATTAATAGAGAAAATTAAAGAATCAGAATTAGTAATCGAAAGAGGCAACTTGAAAACAATTGATATAATACCCGTATTAGAAGGTTCTATGGGGGTTGGGGCGATAGCGGCTGGTATCATCACAGCAGCAGCAGGAGCTATGATAGGGGGAGCAATAGGAGCTGCGTTGTTAATGGCAGGAATAGGGTTATTGGCCTCAGGAGTTATAAATCTCTTGGCAAAGCCACCTGAAATAGCTGAACAGAGAGATGTTCAGACAAGAGGGGCTACGTCTTATCTGTTCTCTGATTACGAAAATACAAATAAAGAAGGAGGCCCCTGCCCTGTTGTTTACGGACGTCTACTCGTTGGTAGCCATGTTATTCAGGCAGCTTATGATACTTATAACATAGATGCAGAGTCAGGAGGAGAACCAGATCTCGTGGAAGATTTACTCAAGGCAGGAATTGATTCGGGTGATGGTATGTTCATGCTGGTTTGGGCCGCAATCGCAACAGGCAACTACGAAACAGTGACTAGAGAACCACAGATAGCTGATCCAGATAGTGGGGGATGGATAGGTTAATACTGAAAAATGATTAAAATATTTAGCCAGCACGGAATCAACACGAGGCTCAGAAAAAGCTATGGAATTTCATCAGCTCTCGTATGGAATCGTATCCCTGAAGAACCAGACGAAGGAGCAATAGGTCAACTTGACGGTGACGGCAATTCTCTGGATAGAGCTATATCATCCACTTTAGTTAAGATTACCGACGTTATCTCCGAAGGAGAAATTAACGGTTTGGTAGAAGGGGAGTTCGTAGGAAAATTTACAGGAACCGTGGACGAATCAAGAGGTCAAATAGGGTGGGACTCGGTGGATTTCGAATCTAACTCAACAATAACGCCTAGCGAAACCAGTAGTAGAACATACAAATGGCTCCCTTCTGTTTATTATAATGACCTTCCAGTTATTAATAAACACGATCAATTTAATTTTCAACAAATTGGCATACAGCAATCTAAAGGATCTCCAGACGGAACTGTCGAGGGCGTAATAGATACACCATTGACCATACACAGGTCAATCGGCGAAAGACTAAGGGGAGGCGGGGAGAGTTTCGCTAAAACATATAGGATAAAGAATAAGGACTGCAAAGGAGTCGCTGTATCAATAAAAATAGTTAATTTATTAGCCGTAGAAAAACAAAGCTCAGAAAAATACGGGGACAAATCCGATACGACTGTAGATTACACTATACAATACCGCCCTATATTTACAAAAGCAGAAAATGCCCGTCGTGGTGCTTCACTATTCACCACAGGAGCGGAAAAAACAATAAAAGGCTACCTCAATCACCCCTATGTACACCAAACCACTGTAACATTCGGTCAAGATTTTTCGAACACAGATGGGTTCTTAGGGTATGAAATAAGGGTTTATAGAGTCACGGAAGACTCAATAACTACAACAGTAATGAATCAGACATATGTTGATTCATTCTATGAAATTTATGGGAATAAATTTACTTACCCTAATACAGCAGTGGTAGAACACAAGTTCCTTGCTGAATATTTTGGGGATAGAGTCCCCAAAAGAACATATGACGTTAGGGGATTAAGAGTAAAAATACCAGTTGACTATGACCCGATTACAAAAACCTATTTGAATGGTGGTTATACTTATTGGAATGGAGAATGGAACAAAAATAAATTTTGGACCGATAACCCTGCTTGGATCTTCTACGATCTTATAACAAACAGAAGATATGGACTAGGGCAATATGTGCATCCTGATTACCTCGATAAGTGGACCCTCTACGAAATAGCAAAATATTGCGATCAACTTGTTGATGATGGATACGGAGGGCTTGAGCCTAGATTTACATGTAATATAGTAATTAAAAACAGAGATGCCGCACATAAAGTCATCCAAGATTTAGCGAGCGTATTTAGGGCAATTACCTATTTTCAAGGAGGAAGCATATTCTTAAGCCAAGACAGGCAAAAGAAACCAGTCTATCAATTTAACAATTCGAATGTTAAGAATGGAGATTTTGTTTACCAGTCTTCCGCCACGAAAGCAAGAAGGACGGTAGCAATAATCAGGTATAGAGAAAAGGTCAACGATTTTGATAGCGAAGTAGAATACGTAGAAGACATAGAGGGAATAAGGAAGTATGGAATTAGAGAAATTGAAATCGCCGGAGTAGGAATAACTAGTAGAGGCCAAGCGATAAGATACGGACAATGGATGCTCCTCACTGAGCAAATGGATCAAGAATCTTTATCCTTCATCACTGGAATGGAAGCTAACATTCTTAAGCCCGGAGATGTAATTTCTGTTAATGACCAGTTTCGCAACACGAAAAGGTACGGAGGAAGACTATCTTTGATTAATAACGTTTCCCCTTCTGGAGATATGTCTTTTAGTGACACCTCTGAATCAGGAAGTGTTCCTCCAGCAGGAGGCTCATGCACAGTTACGCTAGACTCGAAAATAGATCTGTTAACATCATCTACTGACACCTACAGATTCACATTGCTCGTCCCTTCTTATCAATACGATCCTTCTATCACTAATATAACAGCATCTGCCCTTAGTGAAGAAATTAGGAGGTCTCAATTACAGTCAATTGATTTTAATGGAAGTCACATTTCTGTAAACGCTAATGGTAAAACTGAGATCGCTTTACCAAATGGATTTCTTGAATCTGGTTATCAATTAAATAATAGACTTATTTGGAGTATTGAACCAACCGGATCTACTAAAACTGCTTTTTCTGAAAAGTTTAATGTCTCTACTGAATGGAAAGTAATGACTGTCTCAGAAAAAGACAATGAATACAACGTCACTTGTATAGAGTACAACGATGAAAAATTTCAAAGACTCGATGGGACTATCGATTTTGAGCAAGCGGAACCAAGCCCAACGGTATATGCCCCAAATAGCGTATCGCCAACCGCAAGGACGATTACGCAAAACACAAAGGAACTAACGTGGGTCATTGGGCCGGGGAACACAACGAATGTTGAAGGTTATTATGTTTACATTAAAAAAGGAGCTTGGAATGGGGCGGACTTTAAAGAAACAGACTCTGATAGAACCTCGGAAGAAGCAGCTTTAAATTCTCCACCGGATTCTAAATATTTAATCCGCATCCATAGTGGACCGATGGATTTGTCTGGAGAAGGATACATTCCCCCTTCAGACGGTACTTACCATTTTAGAGTTTATTCTTTTAATAGAGTCGGGCTAGCTTCTGATTCTTACGCTTCTAATTCAATTGCTGTTAGTGGGATTAAGCCAATTTACGATACACATATCCATTCTCTAACCTTGGCCGTCGGAACAACTACCATTACCGACGGCGAGATCGACCCCGGAGTCAGAGGGGAAAAAACTCACGACCTTTCGGAACCTTCTGTTTCTTGGGGTATAAGAGTGGCAGGAAAATCAGATATTAAAATCAGGTACGATTATAAAGTTACAATTCGTGAAGTTTCTAACTCTAACGTTCCCAGCCAAAACATCATATTAACATATCAAGGTTACGATAGTTCTAGTACTGATCCGACAAGCGGTACGGGCGAGTATCTTGGTAGTTTGAACCAATTGAGTCAGGGGGAATTCAATTTTGAATTTGATATTAATAAAAACATAAAGGCACTTACTGGAAGCCGTGTTTATTTAAGAGACTACGATATTGTAGTAGAAGCAATTGATTCAAGCGGAGACAGCTCAGCAGGAACCATGTCTGCATCCTCTGTGTCGAACCCTTATGGGTATGATATTTTAGAATTGAACAACCCTAGGATCGGGCGAACTGACATGACGCCGCCTGAGGATTTAGAGGCTTGTCAAGAAGCAAAAGGACAAGGGGGGTCAGGTTTTTGTTCTGATCAATACATGGACGCATCGGGAAACGTGTACATCGCATACACCGACCATTCGCCAGAAAAGGCAACGCAAGATTTAACTGTAAAAGGTGGATTACTATTAATCAGTAAAGAGCCATTCGAGACCAGAAACCAAAACGATAACCTAAATGCAAACATCAAAAGTGAAACATGGAGAGAGGATAATGGTATTGAAACAGTAGTTTTTCTTAATAGTTCTCAAGCTCCAAATAAAATTTCAATTATCGCTGGCTTTATTGGTTCAGAAGCGCATATAGCGGTAGCTTACACCGATGCCTATGACGAAAGAATAAGAGCCGAAAAAGGAGAATCATACGTATTAGATCTTCTCTTCGATCAAATATCAAACACACAAGTAATAGAAATGCGAAGTGCTATCATTGGTATGTTAGGAGGCGGGGGATATACGGCATTCATAGCTGGCGAATGGTCGGGATGGGGAGGAACGATTACCAATGTCAGGGCTCAAAATGGATTAGAGCTAGTAAAAACGAAACAATATACCACATGGGACGACCCAAAAAGCAGCCAATATGAAACAAAAGGCCCTATTCATAGAGAGTTTTTTGCACATGGTCTTACTTGTGCACTACAATCTTACTCAACTCCTTTTGCGGGGGCGAATTATTCACAACACGATAGACCACATTTTATTGCGCTTCTTGTTAGCCACAGGCAAACGTCGGCTTATAGATCCTCTACCCACCCAAAGATTTTTGGCAACAGAGAGGGTTGGTATCAAAAATGCAAGGACAACTATACGATTTTTAATCAGCAGCGAGTTAAAAACGGGCGAGGTACTATTACGCCTGATGTACCAAGGTGGAACAGGGGGGGAGCTAGTGAAGCTTGGGGACACGAAGCTAATTGGAACAGATGCATAGAATCTGCTTGGGTATTGTACTTCAAATTTACAGAAGGTATGATGCCTACTAATAGATATTACGTCCAAACTATCCCTCCGATAATGTGGACTGGCAGTACAAATAATAATAATCCCTTTGCTACTGTAGGTGTAAAATATTTCGATCTTACCACCGAGACTGGGTATCAAAAATATCTTTCAAAACTAGATCATGTGGCAAATGAACGGTTTGATATGACTACTGGGTACAACGGGAGATGGCGAGGTGATAGAAACGCTTGCGGCATACAAGTGGACCCCGGAGTGGGAGTGGCTCAAGCTAGAGATGGTTTCGCCATTAAGATACAAGTTTCTCTTTGGGATTATTATAGTTACGCTAGACAAGCTTTCTATTGTTTAAATGGAGAAAGAATAGACAAAGGGCAACAAATTTTCATAGGGGTAATGTCAGGAGAACAAGAATGAGCATACAAACTTTAGCAGTTAACTTTAATAACGGGTCTAGCTTATTGATAAATTTAAAAGAAGGGCAAAATAAAGATTACGTTCAAAAAAACATATCCAAAATCCTAACAGAAATAGACGAAGATCCAAATTTAATAACCCAGTGGGAAGTTTTAGATGAAGTAACGATTAAAGAACACGACCCCTACCCTTTAAAAGGTGCTTTTTTAAGCGAAGAAAAAGGGGATCTTAATAAACCCAATATCGAGACGCCCCCCAAAAAAACCCACAAACAAAGGAAACAGGAATATATAGGGTCTTTTATGGAATATAGAGACGACATCTTCAAAGACTTGGATTATAGATTCTTAAGGTGTCTTGAAGAGCAAGGGTTCGAAGAAAAAGAGACTCTAATTAGAGAAAAAAACTTCTACAGAGATCTGCCTTTTTTTATTGAAAAATGGGGGTTCTGGAAAATGGATTTAGAAAAAGCTTTCCGATTTAATCCATATGGAAACGTCTTAATCATGGAGATTACCGACAAAGGCTCTGGATATATTGAAGAACCAAATCTCCTTTTTTCAAGCCCTTTAGAGGAGGACGGGGGAGGCTCAAAGCCAATAGTTCAAACAAGAATTGATAATGGAGAATTAGTAGATATAATAATTGTAGACCCCGGACACGGTTATTCAATCCCTCCAAATATAACGGTAACAGAACCTGAGTCAGAAAACGGAATTAGAGCAAAAGTAACTAGTAAAATAAGCTTCTATTTTGAACATTCGTATGTGGAACAAGAAGAATAAAACAAGAACACTAAACAACATAAAATTATGTCAAAACAACTTGATTACGTAGCGTCGATAATAAAGGGAACCAATAGAGCAATTGGAGAATCTGAAAATGATTGGGTAACAGTTAGGCCGGGGAGTTACTTAAAATTCGAAAACGATCATGGTCATTACGTTGTAGCCAGCTCAAATGAATTTTTTTATATAAAAGATTTTACCTGTGACGATCTC
>Ga0098061_1000658_pt1 | contig 16657 bp, 19 predicted proteins | sample 22_taG_FD_92579 | JGI IMG/M metagenome (GOLD analysis project Ga0098061, IMG submission 92579) | Marine viral communities from the Subarctic Pacific Ocean - 22_ETSP_OMZ_AT15343 metaG | ecosystem: Environmental > Aquatic > Marine > Oceanic | place: Subarctic Pacific Ocean | collected 2015-01-20
AAGTGGTATCCACTTATTTGGTCTCCGTCGCCTGAATGTGTGCATAGTCGGCGGCGTACATCATTTCCGCTAATCCTTTAAAGTCTACGGTAGGTTCCCAGTTAAGCATTTTTTTTGCTTTTGAGGGGTTGCCCAACAAATAAGGGACTTCATGTGGGCGGTATAATCTCGCATCTGTTCTGACATATTGATCAGTGTCGCCTAACCCAGCATATTCAAATACATATTCTAAAAATTCTTTGACCGTATAACTCTTTCCGGTTGCTATAACAAAATCGTCAGGCTTTTCCTGTTGGAGCATGAGCCACATAGCCTCGACATAGTCGCCGGCATAGCCCCAGTCTCTCTTGGCAGTTAAGTTTCCTAGATACAGTTTATCTTGGAGACCGAGCTTGATCCTGGCGGCCGCCATTGTAATCTTTCGGGTGACAAACGTCTCCCCTCGCCGCGGAGATTCGTGATTAAAAAGTATCCCACTGGAGGCATGCAAATTATAACTTTCTCGGTAATTTCTAATAAGATTGTGTGCAAAAACTTTAGCGCATGCATACGGTGAAGCAGGGCACAGGGCCGTTTCTTCATTAAACGGGAGGATCGGATTGTCCCCGTACATCTCAGATGAGCTAGCTTGGTAGAATTTTGCTTCCGGACAGATGGAGCGATAAGCCTCTAAGAGCCTTAAGGTTCCCATGGCTATGCTATCTACTGTCTCTTCCGGAACGTCAAATGACACCCGAACATGGGACTGTGCTGCCAGATTGTATATCTCGTCGGGATGATACTTTGTCAACAGTCTCCAGAAACATCCGGCATCGTGTAAACTTCCATATTCCAGGGTGAAATTAATGTGAGCGAATATTGAGTCTATTCTTGTAGTTGAGATTAGAGAGGTTCTTCGTTTCACTCCCACCACTTTATATCCTTTATCAAGAAGTAGTTCTGCTAGATAAGATCCATCTTGCCCGGTGACACCGGTTATTAATGCTGTTTTCATGCGCTTTTTTCCTTTTGATACCAATTGTATGTTTCTTCTATTCCTTCTTCAAAGGTAGTAAACTGATAGCTACCAATCACTTTTAATAGCTCACTGTTTGAGCCATCCTTGCGGTATTGTCCATCTAGTTCTTTATTATAACGAATATTAAGATGAATGTTTAGTTGAGAAATCAATATTTTTGCCATTTCATCAATACTTAGGTTCTCTGGAGGGGATACTATTAGGGGAGCTGGCCCATTGTGTTTCTTTAAGAGAAGGGGAATTATTTCACACAGGTTATCTACATACATCTGTTGTCGGAGGGGCGCGCCGGTTCCCCACAATTCCAGAGTATCTCCGTCCTGTAGTCGAGAAACTTTACTTATCAAAGAAGGTACGAAATGAGCGCCTTCGTCTCCAAAATGATCGCCCGGGCCATAAACATTTGACGGACTAAAGGTGCTATAATTCAATCCGTATTGTTTGCGATAAGCGAGGACCAAAGCATGTAACAGCCGTTTCGAATACCCATATGAAAAATTTGTTTCTGCACAGGGGCCATTAAATATATCTTTCTCAGTGAAGGGGTATTTTGTTACCACATCCGGAAATGCACAAGTGCTTAGGGCGGCGAGAAGTCTTGGCACTTTAGCTTCATAAGCCCCCCTCACCACATTAAGGTTCATAAGGACATTTTGTTCGAAATATTCTACTTGGTGGTTGGCATTATCTTTGATGCCTCCTACCCGCGCGGCGAGGTGCAAGACCGCCTCCGGCTGATATTTGGTATACATGGCCCTTACAGCTACCGGGTCTAATAGGTTATATTCTTGTGAGGAGATGTATATCCACTCTGGCTTTATTCTTTTAAGGCGCGCGCCGACGAAACCAGATCCGCCGGTAACCAAGACACACATATATTTTACTGCACAATCTTGAGCCTATTATCAGCAGCTTTTTTATTACTAGGGTGTTCCGTACCCGAATATTGAGTATATCCTTCAGTATCCCCAGCCAGGGGCTCCACCAAATCACCGGTCGCAGTAACGACCGCAGCAGATTGTCGAGCTTCATAACCCGAGTGTTCCGCCTCTTGTATGGCGCGCCATGTGCTTAGTTGTACCTCATCTTCTTCCTTCTGTTTTTTATATTTTCCTATGAACTCTTTTCTTTCCGAATCTGTCATCTTTTGCAAAAATGATGTTATCATCTGTTTTTCGATCTCATACCGGACTGTATTTAATTCAGTCTCCGGCCGGTCGCCGGTGAATACCGACTTAATAAAATTTATCATTATTGACTGGTTCCTAGAGATGATATCCATCATGCTTTGCATCATGTGATTGAATCCCCATCTCCACGAGTAGTCTAAGATGCCAGGCATTAATTTTCGTTGCTTCAAAAAATTCTCGGGAGAATTCATCATGCGGTTGAAAGAAATGGCGTTTTGTATTTTATCTTTCCATTCAAAAAGCTGTTCCTCAGGGTGGTCTGTGGTATAAAGGGGGGCCTTGCCGTCCGTTAGCCAATAGCCATCATCAATCGGACCATAGCCCTCGATAGGTGTTTTGGCTTCTTTCATTAATGTATACAATTCAGTACCAGGATAGGCCTGAGCTACACCAATATCATCATAATACATGTAATAGATATCCTGCAGTTCTTGCACAAAGTCTATTGTTTCGTCTACGGTCTGACTATCTTCTCCTGGTAGCCCCACTATCAGGAAGGCTGTTGCCTTGATTTTGGTTTCTGAGAAGAGTTTTAAACCGTGACGTACCGACTTTTGTGTAAGACCTTTCTTCATCTGCTTAAGCACCGTAGGCGCTCCGGACTCCAAGCCGAACAAGACATGAACAAATCCCGCCTCTTTCATTAACATTACCACTTCTCGCGAAATTGGCCGGAATCGTGCACTACAAATCAGCTTTATTTTAACACCTCGTCTGATAATTTCTTGGCAGAACTCTATAGTTCTTTCTTTTATGATCATAAAAGCGTCATCATGAAACCAAATAGTGTCTATAGTCGGGTGATTATTCTTTATAAACTCTATCTCATCTACAATATTTTTAGCCGATCGGCATCGAACCTTCCGGCGAGATACCGAGTCTAAAACACAAAAATTACACTTATAAGGGCAGCCGCGGCTGGTAAGCATTGTGGCGATTTGTTGGCCCGGATTTAGAAACTCAGAGTGTTTTGGAAAGGGCAATACATCTAGATTATCGATGAGGTCCCGGGGGGGCGTTATAACTGTATTTTCGCCATCATTGTAGGCAATTCCATTAACATCAGCAATAGACTCTCCCTTAGACCATCGGTCAACCAATTCTCCCAACGTTATCTCCCCTTCTCCTATAACACAAACGACGCCGGGATAACGCTCGGCTAATTGCTTGTATGTAACACTAACATGCATTCCGCCGATAACAATATGAATGTGAGGGTATTTTTCTTGCATATACTCAATCATTCTGAAGGCGCCGATACGGCTATGAGTTATCAATGAGATGCCTACTACATCGGGTTTAAACTCCTCGATTTCTCTCTCCACAATTTTCAAGCACTCGGGGATTGCAGTCTTATTGAGATACTCTGTTCGAACTTCGTAGCCTAGGTTCAGGCCCTCCAAATAAGAACTTAAATAAGCAAGACCCAGCGGATAATGTGCATTCACAGAGTCATAGTCCCACTTATTTTCCTCGCGGTGTCGCGAATCTATTGAAGCATATGTTAATAATATTTTCATTTTTTATTCCTTCTTTGTTTCTGTAGTAGTGTCGGCGCTGCATCCACACTTTATTTCATAGTCGGATATCGCTGCCTTGATCGCCTCTTCTGCAAGAACTGAGCAGTGGATTTTGACAGGAGGTAGGCTAAGTTCTTCGACTATCTCAGTATTTTGAATCTGCTCGGCTTCCTTCAGTGTTTTGCCTTTCACCCATTCGGTGGCTAAGGACGAGGCCGCGATGGCTGACCCACAACCAAAAGTTTTAAATTTAGCCTCAACAATACGATCCTCCTCGACACGAATTTGTAGTTTCATTACGTCTCCACACTCGGGAGCGCCGGCAATACCGGTGCCCACATTCTCATCGTCCTTGTCGAGAGACCCCATATTACGAGGGTTATCAAAATGATCTAAAACTTTTTTTGTATAAGCCATATTTTTTTCTCCTATGAAAAGGAGGACCCACAGCCACAGGTTGTATTTGCCTTGGGATTGTTAAAAACAAAACCCTCTTTCTGCAGGGTCGAGACAAAATCAACTACCGTATCTGTTAAAATCTCAGCGCTATAAGGATCTACATATATAATAACACTTTCATATTGAACTTTCAAGTCTTCCTCATCGATCTCGTCCTCTACTACCAACGCATATGACATCCCTGAGCATCCTCCGCCCTGCACGGCGACTCGGATTATTTCATCTGCTTCGAGTACTGTTTCTAGTCTTTTTATTGCTTTGTCAGTGAAAGATATCATTTTGGCCTCTCCACAATATATATTACCAAATAAACCTATTTTTATAGTATTGTACAATTTCTTTAATCTCAGTATCAAAATGTTTTTGGGGCGACCACCCTAATGATCTTAGTTTATCATCATTGAGGGCATATCTAATATCTTGACCCACTCTGTTATATGAGAAGTCTACACTGTCCTCTAATAAGACACTAGCTTGACCAGTATATTCTTTTAAGATTTTTTCTACAGTTGCTTTGTTAGTTTGCTCAAAACCTCCGGCGACGTTATAAATTTCATTATGCGCGCCAGAGTCTACTATAGCTAAAACCGCCTCAGCGGTATCATCTGCGTGAAGCCAATTCCTGATTGGCGTTCCTTGATTATGAAGCTTAATTTTAAGATCTCTTTGAAGATTTTTAACCGATAACGGGATTAGCTTTTCTGGGTATTGTCCTATCCCGTAGTTATTGGTAGGGCGTAGTATAAGATATTTAACATCATAGGTTCGGGCCCAGGCCATAACCAACATGTCAGCAGCGGCTTTGGCTGCAGAATATGGATTGCTCGGCTTGAGGAGATCGTTTTCCGTGTGTTCCCCCACTTCAATATCTCCATACACCTCATCGGTGCTAAAATGAAAGAATATCGGGCGAGGCGTAACGTTGGTTGGCTTATGTCGTATAAGTTCAAGCAAGTTTTTAACGCCCAATATGTTGCTCGATATAAATTCCTCACTCTCTACAATACTGTTCCCCACATGTGATTCGGCGGCGGTGTTAATAACATAATCGCAGTCATACACGTGAGATAGGTCGTTGATATCTGCCTTCTCGAATTTAAAATTATCATACTTCTCGAACTCCGGTAATAAACTAGTGTTCGCTACGTATGTGCATTTATCAACTCCGTATACGCGCCAACCTCGCTCTAGGCACTTACGAGTAATATATGAGCCAATAAAACCCAAACATCCGGTGACATATACTATTTTCATTTATAAGTTCTCGAAAAATTCCAGCGCTGTCTTCTTGATATATTCCATCTTTTCTTCAGTGATGCCGGCGTAGGTGCCTAAAAACATGGAGTTTGTGGTAACCAGATGGGCAACCGGGAACGTCTTTGGTAGATCTCCATACTGTGCTGCCAGATGCTGGTATCCAGGGTGGTATAAAATATTGCCAGAGAAATAGGATCGAGTTTGAATCATAGCCTCTTCAAAATGTTCTACAAATTCTTGCCGCGTGAAAGGGGCTCCCGGCTTAATTGTCAGAAGATATGCGAACCATGAAGGGTCAGACTTTGCAGTAGCTTCTGGTAAATGAAGGTACTTCTCAAAAGGAGCAAATATCTCCGTAAGTGCAGCGAAGTTCTTTCGGCGTGCCTCGTGGAGTTCATCTAGTTTTTTAATTTGCTCTAAGCCCATCGCGCCCTGCAGGTCTAGTGGTTTTATATTATAGCCAATCTCATCAAATACATACCTGTGGTCGTAGGTCGCTTGAGGAAGGCCTGGTAACCAGTTCTGGAATCGATTGCCGCAGGCTGTCCCTGCCGTCACGTTCCCTGGCTTGTTTGAATTGCAGAAACAAGCTCTGCCCCAGTCTCTAAATGAAGCTACAATATTCCTCATCCTTGCAGTTTTTGTAGCAACATAGCCGCCCTCACCAAGAGTCATGTGGTGCGCGGGAAAAAAAGAGCACGTTGACAAGTGGCCGAAGGAGCCCAACAGTTTTCCATCGTAGGTTGAACCCAAAGCATCGCACGTGTCCTCCATAAAAATTAAATCATACTTATCGACTAGACCCATTAAGCGGTCCATATCTGGTGGGTTACCCAGCACATGGGCAAAGATGATACCCCGGATAGTGGGATCGTTTTCTAGCGCCTTCTCGACCGCATCCAGGTCAGGGTTCAGATCGGGCAGCGAAACATCAACGAACACAGGCTGAAGGCCTGTCTGAATAATAGGATTAATGGTTGTGGGAAAGCACACGATTGGGGTGATGACTTTGTCACCCGGATTTAATCTCAACTTTGCTTTCATCTTCTTTGATGTGAATGCTGACACCATCAACAAGTTGGCGGAACTTCCTGAGTTTGTTAGCACTCCGTCTTTCGTTCCCATATACTTGGAGAATTCTGTTTCAAACTCTCGACACTTTTTGCCGTAGATGAGCCAGCCGTCTAATAGTGTATCAACAGCGGCGATATATTCTTCAGCTGTGAACATGGGTCCTGAATACGCTAGCCAGTCCTCTCCCGGGGTCCAAGTCTCTTTAGAACGCTTATTATCGACATACTCTCTAATTGAGTCTAAAATCTTTTTCTTTGCTAAAATATTATCTATTTCCATTATAAACCTTTTTTATTCCTTCTTCGATGCCCAAGAATTCCAGACCTAGTTCGTACAAACGCGTCGAGTCTCCAGTATAAGTGGGGGCCGCGACATTGGGGTCTTCTATGATTATGGGCACTTTGGAACTTACAGTATAGCAGATTAAGTTTGCTATGTCTAGGAGAGATAATTTATTTTTATAACACATGTTTATGTCTGAATATCCCTTCACCGTACCATCTCTGCTGTTCTCAATAACATATTCTACCACCTTTAATACATCTCCAACATACATAAAGTCCATTTCTCTATTCTGGTGTATTTTGATGGGTTTGTCGGCGGCTAAACGTCGCAAGGAATTCATCACAAATCTAGTTTCTTTTTCTTCCGAACCAAAGCAGCCAAACAGCCGTAAATTAATAATGTTTCTTTTATTCTTTCTAGCTTCTCTAGTCATTAGATTTTTAGCGAGTCCATAATAGTTTGTGGGAATGGTATCGGTGACTTTCTCTTCGGACACACTTACTACGTCTTTCGTGTGATCAAATTCAGCACCGGAGCCGAAGTATATCATAAGCCCATATTGCTCCGAGCACTGGGTTAGGTTTTGGAACATTAATAAATTGGCGATGCAGTCCGCCATTGTGTCTCCATATTGAACAGCTGTATGGATTACTACTTCTATCTTGTTACGTGCGAAGAAGTTTTTCACTACATCAGGGTCCAACAAATTTAGAGCTTGTCGAGTCCCAGGGAAAACAGTGACTCCCTTCTTGGCCGAAAAATGTTTTACCATTTCTTTCCCCAAAAATCCATTGGCGCCGGTTACTAGTATGTTCACAATTTTCTCTTCAGATTAATATATCGCGGAGCGCCATCATTTATGAACTCGTCGAAGAGGCCTTCGAGAGACTGGAGGTCTTCTGGGTGGGATGTTTTTATGTTATCGAATACCGACATAACCCTTTTATCGTCGTGAGCCCAGTGGGAAAATCCCAAATAGCCATAATCATCGTTTCGGCCGCCGCCGACGAGCTTCACAGGTATAGACTCATGGTCAACATAATTTCGTATAAATTCAAACGGCCGATATAAGAGGAACGGCGTAATTGAATACACTACCGGGATGGCGCCCTCCATAGCAAAGCCGGCGGCCATACCCATCATTAGTTGTTCAGAGGACCCCACGTTACAAAATCTTTCCGGGAACTCTTTTGCTATCTCATCCCATAGTCCATATCCCAAGTCAGCTGTCAATACTACAATTTGTTTATTTGACCTCATCTCGGTTTGTAATAATTTGGCGAACGCTTTTCTCACGATAGTTCCTCACAACCCTTCACATAATCTTCATCATCCATTACATGATAATGGGCGTTAAGCCCCCGTAGAAATGAAAACTGCTCTACTGATGTATCCACAATGTTTATTCGAGGAAGGAACGAAGTTAGTCTATCTTTCAAATATTCAACGTCTACCTCTTCATAGGCCGCGAAGCCATTGACATTAACATATACTTCTAGGTTATTTATTTTATGGGTGTGGATAAATCTGAGAGCTTCCCAGATCGAACCTTCTGCACACTCTCCATCACTTATCATGCAATGTACTCGTTTAGCGGGGCTGGCCATGGCGCGGCCGACGGCGACTGTTAGGCCCATGCCCAAGCTCCCAGTGGAACAATATAGCTTGTTTGCTTCGTCGCGATGAGGGTGGCCTCCGTGTTTTTTAAATAACATATCGGCGTCTATACCATAATACTTTTCTATTACAGCATACAAAGCAATTGCACAGTGACCAGCAGACAAGATAAAGATGTCTTTCTCTTTGTCCATCTTTTGGAATATGTCATCAAGTAACCCTAGGCTTGAAAAGTAGGACCCTAAGTGGGAGAGCCTGTTTTCATAGCATATATCAAGCACTCGTCTTTTTAATTTTAAGTCTGCCATTTGTGTCGCCAATAGTCTTGTATCATTTTATCATAATTTGGGGATTCATTAATCACTTTCCACGTAGCCTGTTCTTCATGCCATCTATAGTGGAAGCCGCACCAATTAGGCGCTGGGATGATCATGATGCCTTTATCTATCAAATTACAGTACATATCATAATCTGCGGCGCCTCCGTATAAGGCGGGCTGCGCATCAAGGAGGCCTTCCCTGTAGAGGGATGTGTTGTATATGACCGTAGGCGTATTAACCGGGCACTTTTGTAGACAGAGCGCCTTAAATTCACTAGGGGACTTATATTCGTGTTTGATAGTCTCTTGCATTCCTCTTATTGGGCTCTGTAAGGCTAAAAACTGTTCTGGTCTTCGCATAATAATACTCATACAGTTGGAAATAAAGTCTGGCTCTAGAAAATCATCAGCTCCCATTACAAGAACATAGTCGCCCGTCATCAGTCGGAACCCTTCTTGGCGCGCTTCGTCCCAACAGTGTGGGTATATGTTTTTTGCCGATGAAATAATGATGTTATATTCTTCTTGGAGTGCTTTAGCAATTTCAAGTGATCGATCGGTGCTCTCATTATCGACAAATATGACCTCGATATTTTCATAATCCTGCGTGGCTGCGGTTTTAATGCTTTGTTCAATCCACTTTTCCGCGTTATAACATGGTATAACAATGCTAACTTTTTGATCCATTTGTTATAAGGCCCTCATTTGTTCTACGCGATGAACATAGGTGTGCTCTTTGAGCAGCAAGTTTCGGTAATGCTCTTTTTGCTCTGTTAGTTTTTTTGTATCATCTATTAAGTTCATTATCTGTTCGACCATTTGTTCCGGACTATCGTATAAAGGTAGATCCGGAAACAATCGATTAACCTGTCCTATATTATCACAGACAAGCGCCCCAGTCAAGCCTAATGATTTAAATGTTCTTTCATTTGAGTCTAAACCTAGGGTCCTCTGATACTCATCGTGTATATTTAAAGCTACCTTGCTATTATAAAGGACGGAGGTCTCTTTTTCAAAAGAAATATTCTTATTAATAAATATGCCACATTTTAAATTAGTTTTTGATAAGGCTCGGAAGTGTTCGACCATTATGTGTTTCTTTTCATCGAAGCCATTATTCGCCCATCCGCCGACATAACACACATCATAATCGGCGCCGGCGCTGTGCTCCGACAGGGCCGTATTATAAGATAAGTGGTCGAAAGCCAGAGGAACTGTATATAGATCCTTCCAGCCTTCGTAGTACTGGTGTGTCGAGCCTTCAGTTTGATCGACCCAGGTCCACTTTTTTACATGGTCCCAGTTATTGAGAATATTTCTTAGGCTGTTTTGTTTAGATAAAAGAGATACAAAATTGGGATGGGATCCCCACGGTAGCGGAAATGTAGTGGGCTGCGTAAAACAATAGGTCCTGGCCGAATTCTTTATTATCCTGAGAAGCTTGGCGACCACAGGGGGACAGCTGGAAGGTTCCGTAATTGGCTCGGTAGTCAAGGACCCTATTTGACTATCGTCCATCATAATTTCATACTCGGAGGGAAAATCTTCTACGGACGTCAGTTCGTTATAATAGCGCACCTCATGCCCAACATGCTTCCACGCTTCGGCGAAGCCTCTATAAATTGGCATGCCAGCATGCTGGAGGTTTCCTCTGATATATATGATCACTTCGTGTTGATCTCTTCCAATATTTTTTCCAACCGAATATGAGACTCGTGCTCGTTCATAAATCTATTGTAACCCCTTGTCGCGATTCTCTCTAGGATAACGGGGTTCTCCAGCAAATGCTTTGACTTTTGGAACATTTCTTTAGGGCCATTGAAAGTGATGATCTCTTTATTAACTGTGTATGCTTCTTCAATGCCCGGCGTCTGTTCTGTTAGCAGGAGGGTTTTCGCTGCGGGTACCTCAAATATGCGGCCCTTCATCTGCCTCGTGGGACTCTGCCCATTATAATTTTTACTAAAACTTATTCCTATTTTTGCCGAGGCTAGGGCGCGTAGCATTTCTTTGTGGCCCAGGCCGTGGAGGTATTCTACTTTGATCCCGTTGTCAATTAAGTAGCTGATGCAGCGACGGCGGTCGTCGTTCAGTTGGCCACAAAAGACGATATCATATTCTTTGTTCACTTCCTCTCTTGGATAATAGTTTTTGTTTGAGTGCCACATGCCCAGTATAATGTTTTCATACTTTGCTTCGTTCTTAAATTTTTCTATATAGAGCGGCTCGGGAGTGGAACAAACCGTGAAGTGGTGACACACCTGTTTTGAAAAGTTATCGAACCGCCACGCATCATCACAAAACCAATTGAAAGTCTTTACAAGCCCTTTTGCATTATAGTCTTCTAACTCTTCCCAAGGTTCATATGTGGTCAGGGTCCTGTCGTTTGTTAAGCAACAAAAAATCAACTCAGGCTTGAATGTGTCGACGGTCTTTCGGAAGTCTTTTATCTCTGTGGCCGTCGTGTCATAAAACTCCATATCATGACCTAGGTCTTGGAGTGGTTCGTAAAAATTCCACACAGTTCCATCAACCCAGGTTTCCTTACCGTTTGATAAGGTTCTGTTAGCAACAAATAAAATTTTCATTCTTCTAAGTGTCCCAATATTAGCTCTAGAATTTCACCTCTGAGGGATCTCATGTGTTCTATTAGGTCTGTTCCCTTTAAAGAGAACCACTCCTCTCTTGCTGCGCCGATGTTTTGACTAGTAATGGTAGACATCCCCATCATTCGCGCTTCGACCACTATTCGCGACAGCGTTTCCGGAGTAAGTGGAAAAAAAACTAACTTCTTGTTCTTTCCAAGGGCTGTCAAAAAATGTCTGTACTCTGCTCCTGGGATTAACTCATACGCAAGATCTTTGGAGGTACAATATTTAACAGCACCAGCGGTGTTTTTGTGCCAATTATCGGTCATCATAATCGAACATTTGTCGGCTTTGGGAGTCGCGGCGAGTGTTGCGAGAAAATCTAAAATCTCCTCGGACCACAAATTTCCACCCACATTCGTTATATTATCAAGCCTTAAATTCTTTCTTACAATTTCCTCATGAAAAAGGCTTTGACAAATAACCATTTTCGCATTTTTATAGAAATCTCGATTTATAATCTCTTCCGGTGGAGCCTGGAAGTTTTCAAAATCGGCAGGATTACGACTTTTCAAATATTTGTGATCATGTTCATAAATAATATAGTGTGCGGCCGCTAGTGCGGATCGGGAGGCCTCTGGGAGGCCGACAAAGTTGCCTACTATAAATTTACTGTTGCGATGCTCACGTATAAACCCGGGTGTTGCCCCATTCGAATTAATTCTATTTACCTTGTGGCCTGATTTTTCTAATAGTTCTATTAAATTCTTGTTATTGAGTTCTCCACCACCGGGTACTTGGTGTGCAAAAAAATCAGCAATAAATATAAGCGGGTTATTCTTGTTCATGAACATCAAGGTCGGCGAGCCACGCGTCGATGTCCATGTCTGGTTCCTGGTCTGGCAAACATCTCATGATGTTGTCTACCAGTCCCTGTGCATATGCCTCTTCGGTAAAAGTTTTCAGCACATATTTACGAAGAACATCGGCCTGCTGCCTAAAGTGTTTCTCTTTTGTAAGAATCTCTCGGATGGCTCTTTTGTAAGAGGCCTCGCGAGCGAATGCCCACATAGAGTCGGCTTGGATGACTCCTTCCCACACTGCTTCGGGCTGGACGTTTTTCAAATCATAGTCCACCTTGCTTACGAGGGGCACTCGTTTTCCTTTTTTGTTGGGCTTGCAAATGAAATCTAGTTGCCCACCCCACGTAATAGTAACAATGGGCAACCCATAAGAAGCTGCCTCCAGAAGAGGAATCCCAAACCCTTCCCCGTGTGCAATATTGATAATAGCTTTCATCGTAGGGTGTGTATATAACCAAGCAAGATGGTTTACAGTAAGATCTCCGTGCAAAAAATGAATCTTACATTTGCGTTCTCCGAGCTGACTCAGGATTTGCTGAAGACGGCCGTGAGTTATCTCTCTATCGAGAACTGTATCCGCCATCGTGTTTGTTTTGATTACTAGGCCAACTTCGGGGTCGTCCCTAAATTCCTCTACAAACCACTTAATGGTATTAATAAAGTTTTTACGCGGGCTCCATTGAGAAAATAACAAATAATTCTTTGTGGTATCAAGGGTAACATTAAGGGGGTGGGCTTCTACTGGGCGAACTGGGTAATCGATATGCTCAACCGGGACGATAATCTTGTACGCACCGGGGACGGTCTCCCCGGAGGGGGTCTGCCCGTCATAGGCTGTGTTAGCCATCACGGTTTTAGAATGTTCTGATATGGTGAGGACCTGGTTTACCACCTCATTACACTTCTGGATCCACTGAGGCGCAATTTTCGTCGTCTCAATTCCGGAAGTATACCCAATGTTCACTGGGGCGATCTTCTCGAATTCATTGGGGATTGTAATCTGTAGCGAAACATCAAATTGTGGTTGGCCCCCGGCTTGTTGTACATAAGCGGCCGTTTTGATTAACAGTGCCGAGAGCCATTGACGCTCTTCTGTGTTTTCCGAAATCTGCCCTGTGCGGCCCCATCCGGTATTAACTACATAAATCTCAAATTTATCTTCATGTGCTCGAAGGGCCCGAAGGCAAAATCTAGATTGTTCCCCATAGCCTGATCGGGACATCGCTGGGCCCCTTACTAATATTCGTTTTTTCATTTTACAAAGTCCTCATTTCATACGACTGATATCCGGAACGAGTGTCCCACGAGCCCTTGGTTTCATATATTTCAGTCAATAGGTCATCCCACCTCTGAACAAAGTCTTCGAAGTTAAATTCTTTAAGGGCGTGCTCTCGACCTGCGGCGCCTAGCTTTGCTCGTTCTTCGGCGCCCATCTCATACATTTTAGTAAGTGCTGAAACAAAATCTTCTTTGCCTATGCGGTCTTCATAAATGTAGGGCACTTGTTGAGACCCGATAATTGCTTTAGCATTGGGTTCTATACCAACACCGAAGAAGTCCTCACCATCGGTAACCTGAAACTGTAGGCCTCCTGTCATGGTTACTACGATGGGGGTGCCACAGTATAGGGACTCTAGTGTAGCTAATCCAAATCCTTCAGCATCGGAGATGTTGACAGTGACGTCTACCCCATTATAAATGGCAGCGAGATCATGCGAAGAGACCTTGTCTTGAGAAAATAAAACTTGACCATTAGTCAACCCTAACTCATGTATGATTGCTTCCAGGTCTTGTCCATGAACATCTTTAATGTCCGTATGCATAATTAACGTAGCGTTGTCGTGACCAACTTTATCTAAAAATTCTTTAAACCAAAAGATTAAGGTGCCCGATTGCTTCCGGCGCGCGTTGCGATTATTCCAAAAACAAACAAATTTATCTTTAAGGTTGCGCTCGGCACGATAGGTTTCGATAGATTCGGCCGGCGCCGGCTTAAAGATGTCCGCATCGACGGCGTGAGGAATGTAACTACAGTCTATCTCTGGCGCCACGTTCTGGACTACGTCGTGAGTAAGCTTAGAGATACAGGCTATGTGATCGTTCGACTTATACCACGGAGCGTTGAATTTAGGATAAGGATAGTTATCCCACACATGGTAGTATACCATCGGTACGTGTTCTCGGATCTCGTTTTCAATTTCCCACAACCAGCCATAAAATCTGGGGTCAGTCATAAACCAGAGCATATCGGGCTTCTGTTGGTGTATCATTGCTCGCACCATGTCTGGGGTACCATAGCCATCGACGGGCCAGATTATCCACTGCTCTCCCCACTCTTCAGTTTTTTGGGGATTGTGGTTATCGTGTTTAATGGCGCCTCCAAAAGAAACAAACTCATATTTTCCAGTTTTCAACATCGCTTCTATAACATAGCGTGTTTGGGTACCAACCCCGGAAGGCGAGAGAGGGTGGTCGCTGATCGTAAAGATCTTGATTTTATCAGACATATTAATTCCTTATTGGCAATGTTCAGTATTAAGCAATTTACAAGGATAGGGCTTATGGCAGTTCAGCCGGTTCTTGATGCTAAATCTTTTAGTGATATTATAGATTGCTTGATAGAGAAGTTTAAGAGCGTTTTCAGTTTTCTTTGGGCCGCTCGTTACTCTAAATATCTCCACACGGTCTTTTTTAGCTGTTCTTTTTAACAAAGCAAAATGGGTTTCGACGCTTTCTGGGTCAATATTATGCTTCTGACAGAAGAAGTGTTTATAGAGTGTGAGCTGGTAAGTTACTAGTTTCTCTGCTTTTTTGCGAGAATCCCAGCCCCAAGAGCAAGTTTTCCAGTCAAATAAGTGATATGTGTCACCAACTTTTACGACGGCGTCGACAAAGCCCTTAAAGTTAATGTTGAAATCTTCAATAGGAACGTACAGCATTTCCTCTGACGAAAAAACTTCATAGTCTCCAAAATATTCTTCCAGAGCTACATCAACCTCAGCTAAAATTGCTGGGCCGGCTGTCTTCATTTGCTGGACATTGGATCCATTAAACTCGATGTTTTTTTCTAGAAGTGTCTGTAGCCTTTTTGCAAAGCCTAGTTGGAATACTTCTGCCTCATTAATGTCTTCTTTTAAGAGCTTCTTTTCACAAACATCATGGATGGCACTGCCAAAGGCTGTGTATTCATTTCCCTCAAACGGGGCAATCTTCTCAATCCATGCTTTCTTGTGGTAATGGGGGCATTGAGCCCAGTCTTTCAATTCAGAATATGATATGTGTTCACGCTTCGTTGTCATTAATTATTTCTTCAATCTTTCTATACAGAATGGGCGAGATGTCTCTTACCCTTCGTGGGTTATCGAGAAAATACTTCTCGAATCCGTTTGCAAAATACTCTTGAATAGATGTGGCGCCATAAGGCGAAACAAAGAGCCCCATTGTTAAAGAGAGTAGGGTAGGATACCCGACCTCATCAGCAAGGAAGTTATCAAATTTTTCGTTGTATTCAGTAAAGTCATACAAGTGGGAACTAATCTTATATCCCCGGGATGTTAATATGTCTCCTAGGCGCGCTCTCTTCCCTTTAAACTCGTTGATTAAATTTTCACCATAGATAAACATACCATATTTAGATTCTAAAGAGTGGGCCACTTCGTGAACAAAATTTTCAAGCATATCAAAATTAGTAGGCTCCTGCGCAGACATGTAAATCCCGCCGTTTGAAAAGAGAGCATTACGATCTTGTAATTCACGAGGGAAATCTCCTATATACACCACGTCGACGTTTTGAAGGAGCGTCTGTGGCATCAACTCTTCTACTTCCTCACAAAACGCGGGGATAGACACGCTCTCCGGGACCGGCGTAGTTAGAAACACTGGTATGTTGTATATAAAATACTCCATTATTCTTTTACGTGATTTTCTAAATCTACGAGAGCTTGCTCATATCCGCGCAAGAAATTTTCTTCTGCTACGGCCATGAGAAACTCAGGGAACTCCGCGGAGAATACCTGTACAGCCATGTCAACCGTCACTATTTCCTCGGCCGCTAGCCGGGTTCCGATATAGTTTACTATCAATTCTTTTAATCCTGTGGTGTCCCCCACAGGTAACTCTAAATTAGGGTTTTCGTTTTCCATTTTAATCTCACAAATTCTGTGCGGCGAAGGTGGCCACCTTTGATCTCTCACCTTTATTCAAGGTAATATGTGAAGCAAGCTCAAACTTCTTGAACTTTTCTACAGCATGTGTCAAGCCATTCGACGTTGCATCGATATAAACATTATCGATCTGTTCTACGTCTCCGGTCAACACAATTTTGGTTCCTTCTCCCACTCTTGTTATTATAGTCTTTAATTCGTGAGTTGTCAAGTTTTGTGCCTCATCTATTATGATAAAGGCATTTGAGATTGAACGACCACGAATGTAAGTCAATGCTTCTATCTCTATTGTACCCTTTTGCAT
>Ga0098061_1000660_pt1 | contig 16633 bp, 20 predicted proteins | sample 22_taG_FD_92579 | JGI IMG/M metagenome (GOLD analysis project Ga0098061, IMG submission 92579) | Marine viral communities from the Subarctic Pacific Ocean - 22_ETSP_OMZ_AT15343 metaG | ecosystem: Environmental > Aquatic > Marine > Oceanic | place: Subarctic Pacific Ocean | collected 2015-01-20
ACTGAAAAAGGTCAGGTAGACATAGATGGGCTATTAGATCACTTTGAGGAAACCATAAATGAAAATCTAGACAGAGAAAGAAAAGAAGATCTATTCAAGAAGAAAGTAGAAGAACTTAAAAAGGTTTTTAAGAGTAATACTCTAACTGACTTAGAAAAACTAGAGATAGATATAGCCGAAGATGAAATGGAAGAAAGACCAGGATACACACAATTAGACGATGAATAGCTTAATTTATATATTATTGGCCTACGGACTAACCAATATACTGGTATATGGGAGTATATTTGAAAAACCACGATGTTGGTTAAAATCCAAAGCAAAATGGATAGATGATTTATTATCGTGTATGATGTGTTCATCTTTTTGGGTTGGAGTTATTTTAGGGTGGATTGTTAAACACCCAGTTGACAAACTTATTAAGTTTGAAGATGAACTATGGTTCATACCTTTAACTGCTTTATTATACGGAGTTTTTACTTCAGGATGTGTATGGTTAATTCATACAATACAAGAATATTTCGAAAGATCTAACCCTTCACAATAAACGACCATAAGTTTATTTACTTAATGAGAGGATAATATTTATTCTCTCATTTTTTTTGCTTATTTATGTTACATGGATTTAACTGAAAAACATATCGCGAGATTAAAAAATGACCAAAAAAGAGTGGATAAGGCTATCGACATAAATAAGAGTAAGTTTATTGATGAGATAAAATCAGGATTAGGAAAAGAAATCATTAAAGATATTAGTGAAAAAGAAATAATAGAAGAACCACAAACAAAAGGTTTGTTTAGAAAAATGACAGAATGGATATTGAGTCTCTCGGCAAAATAGTAGAATTCCTTAATAAAGAGTTTAAGGAACAGGAATTTAGTGTAGACATTCCTTTAGAAAAGGAGATACATAGTTCTTTACAAGAAAAATTGTGGGAATTGGATCGCACAAATAAATTTACAAAAGAAGATATTTTTACTATACAAATGGGAAAAATAACTTTTACTTTACGTATTAGGAGTTATTAAATAAAACATGAGTATTTTCACATATAAAATAAATAAAGAACATCTTTTAGATGGTATAAGAGTAAAAATAAAAGGAGAAAAGAATGATGTTAAACATACTTTTACTTCTATAATAAGTTATAAAGAATTAGAAAAGAAAACTTATGAGGATTTTATTGAGTCATTTTTAGATGGTTTGGAAGAGAAGATTAATATATTGTCATTAAATAATATTTATTAATATGACAATACAAGAATATCTTATTAAAATGGAGAGACAACTTGAGGATAGTTTAAGTGATAATCTAAGAAAATATATACCACTAATTCTGGAAAAAATAGAAGGGATATCTGTTAAAAAATTCATAAAGGAAGGTGACCCAGTTCTGGAACTCCAACAATTCAAGACCATATTTGATGGGATAATGACAGAGTCCTTAAATAAAGAACTAGATAAACATAAAAGAATAGTAATAGAGGAAGGAATTTTTCAAACAGTGTTAATTAAAGGTGATGACGATGATGATATTATGGGTTTTAGTTATTGTCTAAATTAACGTGTCATACCTCGCCATAAATACTCTCGATCAATTTTCAAACTAGAACAAAGTCGGGTATAAAGACCACTTCTCTTATCTCTAGGAACTTCTCCAGAAAAAAGAATACTAATTTTCTTCTTTCTCATATATAAATCTTTTATTTTCCCATATAAACGTTTAGAGTCATATGAATTCTTAGTCACAATAAGTGCGATATCAGTACCGACCTCTACACATATCTTATTTTGAAAATAATAAATGTGACCAGTATCCTTTTTATTAGAACTCAGTAGTGGACCAATTATTTTAGACATTATATCTACAACATAAAGTCTTTTTTCCTCACCATGAACTTTGAAACTTTCTTCATACTCATAAGGTTTATGTTTAATTAACACCCATTCATCATTGTTTATCAAAGCGTCTTTAGTTCTCCCGAGAGAGTCCCTTAAAACAATATTTCTTTCTGATTCTGATGAACGTTTCTTTAATAGAAGGATTTCATGATTTACTTCTATAGGATTTTTATTACTAATAAACCTAATAGGGAAAAGAACTTTATTGTTGCGCACTAATTTATTAAAACGCTGAGTAGCATTCTTTTTTATATTAGTTTCAAAGACAAGCTTTTTCTTCTTCCTATTTTTAGTTATAATTATACGATATGTTTTCATATACAATAAATATAAAATAATAAAAATAAAAATGAATGATTATTACGATATTCTCGGCGTTACCAAGGATTCCACTACGGAGGAAATTAAGAAAGCCTATAGAAGATTATCCAAAGAACACCATCCTGATAGGGGTGGGGATGGGGAAAGGTTCAAAAAGATAGCAGAAGCCTATACTACTTTAGGTGACGAAAATAAAAGAAATTCTTATAATAGTAGGCAGAATAGCCCTTTTGGTGGGGGTTTTAGTCACGATGCGATGGGGGACATGTTCAAAGACATGTTCAATCAAGGGACTGGTGGGAGAAACACTGGAGAAGATTTAGTGGTTAATATAGAAGTACCATTAGAGGATATACATACAGGATCGGTTAAGAAAATAAGATATAGGAGAAAGATTTTAGATAGAAACACCCCATCACGAACTTGTCATACATGTAACGGGGTTGGTAGTGTTACATTGATGGGACCCTTCAAAACTAGATGTAATACGTGTAATGGGGTTGGTAGGATACATTCCACTACTTTAATTGATCAAGAACTAAGTTTTAACATCTTAAAAGGAGTTAAAGATGGAGAAAGAATATTTTACGCTGGTTTGGGGAATGAAACTCCTACAGGTCCAGGTAATCTCTTTGTCACAATTAAAGTGTTAAAACATGAAAGTTTTATTAGAGAAGGCGATAATTTAATTATGTCTCTATATATATCATTCCCTGATATTATATTAGGAAAGGAAATAGAGATTAAAACTCTTACCGGAAAGATTAAATTAAATATAAAAGAGAATAGTAGACCTTTTGATAGAATGAGGGTTGCCGGAAAAGGTCTAAATCGAACAGAAGGAATGGGAGTAGGCGATCTAATAATAGAGTTAGTACCAGTTACCCCAATTAAAATTAATAATAAAGAAAGAAAATTATTAGAAGAGTTGAAAGTCTCTGAGAATTTTAATAATATTAAACACTAAAATAAAATAAAAAAAAATGGAAGAATCTAAATACTACTTGGTAAAAGTAAAAGAAAAATTTGTCGATGCAGAAACAAATAAGGTTAAGACAACAACAAGACAAAAGTTGGTAGACGCTATGTCTATAACTGAGGCTGAAGTAAAAACAGTTAAGTTATATGAAGGGTGTACCTTTGAATGGAAGATAACGAGCGTAGCTGAAAGCCCAATTGATGAAATTCTAGAATAATATGTGTTTAAGTTACATTGGAGGTAAAAGTAGAATAGGAAAATGGATTGCAGGTTATATACCTTCAGACATAGAAACGTATGTGGAACCTTTTGGAGGAATGTATTGGGTATTCTTTAAGATGAACCCAGACTCCCTAATGAATCTTAAGACGGTAGTATACAATGACTTTAATCCACTAAACACCAACTTCTTCAAATGTTTATCTAAGAAACACAAAGAGATTTTGGAATATATGGAAGATATCCCCTCACAAGATAAGGATAAATTCTACGAATACCAAAAAGAAATATTTTCAGACAATTTAGTTATTGATGAAGATGGAGACGTACCAATTGCCGTTAAATATGCTTATGTACTAACTCAGGTTTGGAGTGGTACTAACCCTGATGGAGCGTCCTTTATTGATCTAAAAGGTAAATACAAATCTAAGTTTGACACATTTAGAGATAAATTAGGAAATCCTAAATGGACTAAATTATTTAAGATGATAACATTTGTTGAGAATATGGATTTCCAAAAAGTAGTTGAGAAGTATGACTCACCAACAACATATGTTTATCTAGACCCACCTTACTGGAAAACGGAAGACTATTACTCAAATCATGATTTTGATAGAGAAGACCATGAAAGAGTGGCAGAAACTTTACAAAATATGCAAGGTAAGTTCTCATTAAGTTATTATGATTTTGAATTACTACACGAATGGTTTCCAGAAGATGATTATAACTGGGAACGTAAAGAATTCGCAAAAGCCGCAGGAGCCAAGTCCGGCAAAAAACAATCCAAAGGAGAAGAGTTATTAATTATGAATTATTAAATTTTTTTATTATCTTTGTATCATGAAAGATAATGAAAAAGTTATATTAAAATATTCATGGGAGAATCTGTGTTCTACAGAATATCATAATTATATTCCACTGAGTGCGGTAGAAGGTGGAGAAGCAACAGCAATTTGCAACTGGCCAGATATTGTAAGTGATGTTAGTCCAGACTACATTAAGTTTAATAATGCGACACTAAATCTAAAAGAGATGAGTGACTCTCTAGATAAACCCTCCTCCTTACTTTACTATAAGAAATCTGAACAATGCCAAATGAAGGAGGAAGAATGGAATAAGAAAGCCTTTAATAAACTAACCCATAACATTGTTAATAGAGTCACACTTGTGTTATCAGAATTACCTGGTAATAAACTAAAACTTTCATTATTTAGATTTAGAAAAGAAAAAAGAGCGGGATTCCAAAATTTTAAGAAGAGTAGTGATGATATCCATATTACTATTAATAGAGATACAAAGAATTGGTTTTATACACAAACCACATTTTCAAATAGAAAAAGAAATGTTAACACAAGTAAAAATCCTTTTATATGGGTAGAGAATAAATTAGAACATGCTTTCAAATTACCTAATATCTTTGGATGGTATCGAGTAGTTACCCATGTTGATGTTATTGATACGGAGGATCCAATTAGAAAAGAAATGGTAAAGGCTCTAATAAAAGTTTATAATGAAATAGCTAATAGACTAGAACAAAAACCTGACCAGAAAATATCCCACAATATAATAAATGACATAATCCCAACATTTGGATATAACTTAGGGGTATTAATTGGGAAGTGGTTTTGTGAAGAACGTAAAATAAAGTTACCAGATAATTGGCAGAACTACTTTTTTAATTGGTATCCCGGAGTCAAAAGAATTAGGAAATCACAAATGAAACTTCTACCTGCCATAATTCAAGGGTATGGGATTAAATCAAAATACATAAATCACTTACTAAATCAATACCCAATACTAAATATTAATGATATAGTACTTTGGTTCACTATATTAGGTCCAGACTTCTTTAGACAGTTACCTTTAAGTCTATTAACAACAACTTCATCAGCAGACACATATAGGTTAATAGGTCCACACTCTAAAAAATCTGATTTAGATGAACAATCCCCTCTAAGTGTGGCCAGTAAAGTTGCACATAGTTTAACAACACAAGAAAGAAGAAATATAATTTCTATAACTAAAACAATGGAAGAAGCTTCCCCATATTTCTTAGGAGAGATAAGAGATCATGTATGTACAAGAATAAAATTATCTAAATTAGGGGAAAACGTATCACTCATCGCAAAAACAATGGATGAGTTCAAAAGAGAACATCATGATTGGGCATCATTAATGCATTATTTAATGTCCGATCAATCAACACAATATTATTACAAACCACAAACATTAGAATTAATACAAAAAGATTATAAAAATTATAATGTATTGATATTAAAGAATGAGTTAGATTATTTTGAAGAAGGGGAGGCACAGAAAAATTGTGTTAGAAGTTACCTTCCACAATATGGGAGCTTAATATTTTCTATTAGGGATTCAGAGAATAAAAGATTAACTTGTGAAGTTCTAGATGGTAAGATAGTTCAGGTGAGAGAGGTATGTAATGGAGAACCTGGTGAGGAATGGGATGAGGTATTAGTGGAGATGAAGAAAAGAGTTAAAAAACTTTTCAGTATGAGTTTATTAAAACCATGTGTTAAAGTAGTTTATAAGAAAGCTAAAATAGAAAAATGGGTGGTTAAAGAAGGTATAAGAGTCACCAGACTGGGAGAAGGATATATTTCAGATGAAGAGTTTGTAATGGCAGAACCCGATGACTTACCTTTCTAATTAAAAAAATAAAACCCCATTTAATGGGGTTTTTTAGTCTTCATCATTCTCAATCTTCCATTTTGATAGACCCTGAGCTTTTTTCAATTGGTCTCTTCTTTGTTCAGAAGGTTTTTTGTAATATCTTTTAGTACGTAGATTTTTCATAGTCTGAGTCTTAACAAATTTTCTTCTCATTTGTTTTAACGCTTGTTCTATATTTCCTTTTTGTACTTTTGTAATTAGCATTTATTTTTTAAGTGTATTTTATAAATATGTTTAATGGAACAAATATAAAAAAAATATTTGACACCACCAATACAAAGTAGATGATATTTATTATTAAAGTAATTATTTTATGAACATTATAGAAGAGGTCCTATTAGTTGAAAGTCGTATGAGCGATGCCAAGAAGAAATTCGGCAATCTTAATATGTATGATTGGCAACTTTTGGATAAATTAGACCCTAGCGATAATCACAAATACTTAATGTGGTTAGCTAGAGAATATGATAAAGGACCCAAATCTGATGCGTTTTCACCCAAGGTTAAAGAAACACTAAACCATTTTCATAGATATCCTGAAAAATATAATGAAAGAGACATCAACCAATATAACTCATTAAAGGATTTGGTAAAGGCATCCCAAGAAGCTCAACAGAATATTTCTAAAAGAGAACAAAAAAGAACAGGAGCAAAAAAAGTATATGAAGATGACTCATATCTGGTAGTGGTCCCAACAACTCATGAGGCTTCTTGTTTTTATGGTGCAGGAACAAAATGGTGTACAGCATCATCAGACAGAGATGGACATTTTAATAACTACTCTAGAAAGGGAATGTTATTATATATTCTTAATAAAAATTTACCAGAAACTGATCCATTATATAAGGTGGCACTCTATAAAGCCTATAGTGGGGGTAAAGAACTTTACTATGATGCTACCGATCAAGAGATAAGCGATATCAAGGCAGCTCTTACACCAGACTTAGAAAGGACCACACAAGTTACTTATGATGTAATGAAAGGGGCTTGGTCAGAGGCACGTAAAGGACATAACTACGGTGACCCAAGAGTGGAAGCACTAGTACAAATGTTAAATTTAACCGATGAAGAGGTAGATGATATCGTAGAAGAAGAATACGCACATTATGGGATACCATCATTCCAATATGGAGATGAAGAATATGCGGTGGCAACTGATTCAGAAGCCGATGAGGCTCACTATGAGTATGTAGAAAATCTTATAGATGATATAGGTTACGATGGGTTTGGTCAGAGTATTGACTGGTATGTTGATGGAGATGATGTTGCAGAAGATTGGAGAAGTAGTATAGAAGAGTGGGTATATGATGATCCAGAATCATATTTAGATGAAGACGATAAACAGTATTTCGATCAGGATATCTTTGATAACCTCGTAGAAAAACAAGAAGAATTAAAGGAATATGAAGAAAGGGTAAAGAAATTATACGATAATGACTCCACAAGCTGGGCACGGGATGAGAAAAAGATTGAGCAGTTAGAAGGAGAGGCGGAAGAAGTAGAAATAGAAATAGAGGAACTAGAAAGCAACTTAGAAGACTCAAGAGATTGGTCTGATGAACAAAAAGAGGATTATATCGAATCGTATCTGCAGGACATTAAAGATGACCCTGTAAACTATTTGAAAAACATGGGATATGGAGATGAAGAAATGGAACGATATATTGATAGAGAAGCTTTTATACAAGGAGTCGTAGATGAGGGTTATAGAGGAGAAAATTTATCGAGCTATGATGGTGAGGAACATGAAGAACAAACTGAAGATGGAACGTGGTATTACATTTATAGAACTAATTAATGAAACAAATTACTGACATAGAAAATATTATTAAACTTCTTACTGAAGAACCAGATATGGTACCTAACCCTCCTGGATTTGAAGACGAGACCACCACTATGGAACTTAACGACTTCCAAAAGTTACTAGGGGTCGTTAAAGGAAACTTATCTTCAGAAGTTTTCGATGATGATTATAATAGATGGGAAGATAATGTTGTAAGAGAAGTTGATGATGAATTCATTTATATTGATATAGAAAAAGGGAATCCTAATAGACATAATGAAGACGCTGCCGAACTTTTTGGTATGGAGGAGTGGGATTTTGATGTGGTTAGAGATATGATTGAAAATAATTGGAATCCTGATTATTATGACCCATTTGCTTGTGATAGTGCAGATGAAGAATGGAATGAGGGATATGCAGCCTCGGCTCTTAACGATGAAAACAAAAGATTACTAGAAACGTATTTTAGTTATGTTTCTCCAGAGCTAGCTAAAGAAATTACTAAAGTTATTAGTGATGCCACTCATGGTGAGGACTGGGGCGATGTTGCATACAAAATGCAAAACAATGTTATGGGGAATAGACTGGTGGATGACCTCCTTAGCGATTATTGTTCAACCATCAACCCAGCTATGGTAAACGCAACCGCTAAGGATATTAGACTCGAATGGGATACTTTATTGAAAAAAAAGGGAGCGACTGAATGGTTTGATGCCGACGAAATATTAACATTTACCATACCCCTAAAGGAAATGATATATACCTATTATAAACAGAACAGACAGAAGAATGGGGATACCTTAGAAGAAATGGTTAGTTATGTGATTGAAGATATTGGAAGTGCCTTTGGTAACATTAACGAGTGGTGGTGGGAATCTGATTATTATGAAGAGTTTGAGGAAGAGTATAATAAGGATGCTACTTATACTATTAATCGATTTATTAAAAAAATGGAGGAAATGGAGGAGGACGATATCCAAAAAGTGGATAAGATTAGAGAGATAAGTGATAAACTTACTAAAGCAGGGATTGAGGTAGGACAAACAATTAAACCAAAGGGAGCCCCTTATGAACTAGAGATTATAGAATTGGATCCAAAAGATATGAAATTAAGAGTTACTGTTAGACCAGATAGAGCAAGTAGAGAATCTGGAGTAAATAACTGGGGTACTTATAAAGTAATAAAAATGGATATTGATGACTTACTTAAGAAGATAAATAATCCTGAGATCACATCAGCTGATGAAGACCAAAAATACATGTCGATGACCTATAATGAACAAGTACAAAGACTAAATGAGAATAAATTAACAGAGACAGACAGAGATGTGGAAGTTAATAAATTTGTTAACTTCTGTAAAGATGAGTTAGATATTAATGAGTTACCCCCTGTGACTTTACGTTACGATAAAAATAAAGGAGAAAACCATTCTGCAATAGATACAACGGCTTATCAATCAAAAGATCAAGGAGTACACGTATATGTTAAAGATAGGGCTTTGGTAGATGTCCTAAGATCACTGGCACATGAATTAGTACACCATCACCAACTAGAAAGAGACGAGGACTACTACTGGAAACACATTCAAGATAATCCAGGTATCCAATCAGGTACTGATCTAGAAGATGAGGCCAACGCAAGAGCAGGTTCACTTATTAAAGACTGGGGACTTGTACACGGAAACAAACAAATTTATGAGCAGTTTAATGAACTAGAGGATGAAACGGAGGAATTAGAAGAAGATTTAGAAAACTGGGCTTACGATGGAGATGAGATAGGACCTATTAAAGAAGAAGTTGAATATGAACTTTTAACAAAACAGGAAGTAAGAATATTAAACTTGATAGCAAGAAAATTTACACATTTAGAATTAAGTACTATTGCGGATGTGGATAAAACACAAATCTCAAGAGATATATATGATAGATATAGTTCTATGATTAAACTTTTTGGTATAAGGGACACCAGTCAGGCTGATGCTTGGGAGTATGGTAGAATATATGCAAAGTGGATTGTTGATAATTGGGATGGACATACAGGTACTCTTGAAGCACCCGATTTTAGTGAATTCTTAACCTACGATGCCAAGAAAAGTTACCCTGAAGAATACGAAATTCTAGGTAATGAAGATGTTTGGGAACTGGCATATAGACAAGGGTACATTAATATGTGGGGTTTTGATCATGAGTCAGTAGAGGATGCGGCTCAGGAGGCTTTCTGGGAATATGACCCAGATATGGAGACCGTTGATTGGGGGGATTCAGATTCACAGAGTTTTGAAATTGGGGATGTAGATTCATCTGGAAGAGTTCTTAGATTACAAGAACAAGTTATAGATGTTAGTGAGATACCAGAAAAAGATTTAAGTCCAGAGTTAGAAGTGGGAGATAGAGTGTATGCTTGGGATTTGAAAAGACCAGGAGAGATGTTTGATACTAGTGATGAGGGACCTGATCAAGTTCTTGGAAATGTAGTTAGTATAGAAGAAGATGATATGTGGGACGAAGAAGGAGGATTTCCTAAACCTGACGTATCATATATATACTATGATGTTGAAACAGTAGAAGGTGAAAATGTGGTGATATATCCATTTGACAAATACATTAAGTTACCAAAGAAACAATTAAATGAACAAGAAACAGAAGATTTAGAGACACAAGTATTTAGATTTGTTAGACCAATTGATATTGAGAAAGCTTTATCACAAAAAGAAATACAGAAGGTACTAAGATCTTTAGGTTTGAAATATGATATGTTTGATACCTTAAATATTGATTTAGAAAGTGATATGGTGGAGGACCTAAGAAACCAAATAAGATTTGATAATTTCTATAAGAGAATGATGGCCGCTTCCGATATAAGAGGAGGAACTTGGGAAGGTTTATTTGCCGGACTATTTAATGGAAAAGTTGTTGCCGGTGACTCAGGAGTGGGCAAAGCGGATGTTAATACGCCTGAAGGAGGGTGGTCTCTTAAGTTTGTTGGTAATAAAAATGAATCACCAACCCTAGGAAGTTTGAAAACACAACTCCAGAAAGTTAAAGAAGAAGGTCTAGTACCAGAAGATGCCACAATATATGGAATATTTAATACTCCAGATGAACAAACAACTCCAGAGTTATTTGAAGCAAAACATCAGATATTAGATAGTGCGTTTGAAAATGTAGATTTTATTGCAGTGGCTTATCCGCTACCAGAGATGAATGTGATAATAATGCATTTTACAGATATAGACCATCTAAAAGGAATGTTAATAGATTCGGAAAATCCTCCAGTTGTTAAACCTAAATCGGGTCCTGAAGCTCTAGGTGAGTTACGATTAAGTACAAGAGGGTGGAAGTCTTTCCCCCTCTTACAAATTACATTCCCAGAGGCTACTTCAGAAAAATATGAGAATTACCTTAAGAAATATCCAAGAGAAAAAGAGATAGAAGGAGTTTTCGGTAAATACGGAGAAAAAATCCCACCTGAAGTGTTACAATATCTTAGAAAGAATCCTAAAAGCGTAATTAATAGGTTACAAAATATTCCTGGTTATGATAAGTATTTTACAGAAGAATTTATTGGAAGTGCAGAGTATCTCACCCAAAATGCTAATGATAGAATAAAATCTTTTAAGAAATTCTTAAATGAAAGGTGTGATATGAAGGAGATACCTAGGACTATGGGGTTCCAACCAAGAGAGGCGTGGGAAGATGGACTCCAAGACATATTCGGTAGATGTTGGTTCCACTCCACTCCAAAAGGAATAGAGGGGGCGTTCGGTAATCTAGCAGATAAAACTTTTGAATTATTTCCTCAAGAGGAATATCCTGAAATAAAGGAAAAGGTAGATGGTATATTCAAAACATCACAACAAGTCTATAAATATTTATTCCCACCAAAAGATGAAGAGTTAAAGTATAGTTTAAGGAATGTGGTTCAGGCTGACGCGGCAGAGATATTATATAATGATGTAAAGGAATTAGTGGAGGAAGCAGAGAAGGTGGAGAGTGTAGTGTCAGGGGCCACGGAACAGGAACATTTAGAGTATCTTGAAGGAATACGTAATAGAATAGAACTAATTCTAAATATCTTTACTAGTAGTGTCGGATCACCACATGAAAGAAAACTTGGTTTTAGAACTAACTAAAACTTAGAAATATTTGGGTAATACAAAATAATGTTGTATCTTTGTATTATGAATACACAAAATCTAAAACATCTAAAAGAAGTACTATCAATTCCAACAAAGACTTGGAAGGAAGAATTAATGATAGAATACCTTTCAACATACTGTGAAGAAAAAGGATTCGATTATTCCATAGATGATAATGGGAGTGTTTATGTAACAAAAGGAGAGACAGACATATATCCTTGTGTGGTGGCACACATAGACACAGTTCATGAACCAGTAGAGATGGTAGTGGTAGAGGAAGTATTACCAAATGCACAAGGAGAAGATAGGTTATCTCTTAAGGCGTATGAAAAAGAAACAGGAGCACCAACAGGTATAGGGGGTGATGATAAAGCAGGAGTTTTTATTTGTCTTAAGATGTTGGAACACTTTGATAACATAAAGGCCTTTTTTCCAGTCGCAGAGGAAACTGGGTGTCATGGATCAAATGATGCTGATGAGGACTTCTTCAAGGACGTAGGTTACGCAATTCAGTTCGATTCAACAGAGAATGATACAATGAGTCTAACCCTAATGGGAGTCAAATTATTCGAGGAAGGTAGTGAGTTTTTCAATTCTGTTAAAGATATAATTCTAGAACACGGATTAAAAAATTGGCACAATCATCCTTATACAGATACAATGAAACTAAAAGAAAAATTTGATTTTCCCTGTCTAAATTTTGCGGCTGGGTATTATAACTACCATACCAAGGATGAATATGTTGTAATAGACGATGTACAAAATACTTGTAATATGGGAGTTAAAGTTATTGAATCATTAGGACAAAAGAAGTATACTTATATAAACAAAAAAGAATTAATAAAAGAATACACCTGGGATGATTATGATGAAGATGATTGGACTAATGATAGCGGGTACTCAGATGTGTTTTATTAAAGATATGGGGGTGACTGGAATTGATTGGCATCAGTCGATTAATGTCAGCACGTCGAGCCTGAGTTAAGCTCGTAAAATCTGATTCATTTTTTTAACTGGCGAACTATTTGCTAATCTTGTTAATGAAGGTCTTCTGAAGACTGAAGGACAAGAAGTGGCTATCGCGTAACTAGGTTACGAGATTGCTCCGTTCCATCTAAAGCTTTTAAGATTTGTAGCTTAGTTTATGGAATGTCATCTAAACAAATCGAACCCGGTAATAATTGTTCCGCCGGTTAACATTACTGGAACAGTTGCGACAGTCCCTAAGGTTGTTTATTCTATAAGGATTGTTAAAGACAAAGGAATAAACTAAACGTGTAGGAGAGATATTTTGAGAAGATGAGCAAGACGGGGGTTCGATACCCCCCACCTCCACCATACTAAAACGAATGTTAACTAAAAAAAAATTAAAAAATGGGCGGTTCAAGAACAATGGAAAAAAGAGGTCACCACATTTGTCAAGTGGGACCATATCAAGTAAGACAAAAGGTTACGAGAGCAACAGAAAGTAAATACCAAGGTAAGATGAGAACTACTCCTGGTAGTACTGAGGTCTCTATCTACAAGAGTAAAAATAAACTAGAAGGTGATTTTAATTCAGTAGCCGCTGCGGCTCAAAAGATCATTGAGATGCTAAAGTCGGAAGGGAAAGACATAAGTAACATATCAAAAAGAGTTATTAAAAAATATGACCTATCATTATAATGGGATTTAATAAAAGATACATTGATAAAGATAGGATAGTACACACATTTAGTCATAAAGGAATATACGGACTAAGAGATTTATTTGGTTTACCAGATGGACTCACAGGTTTAGGAAGAGTAGATGCTATCATAACCCAAGACGAATTTAGTGACAAAGTAGTAACAGCCTACCAAGAAGGTAGAGAAAATGATGTGGCGTTTGATATAACAGACGAAGTAGTAAAACTTAAAGACGTTAATTGACAATTTGTCATAATAAAAATAGTTAGACTGTAATATTGTCACTTAAAAAAGTTATTGTTATCTTTGGCACACTTTTGGTAAGTAATATAATATGATGAGTGAAACAATTTATAAAATAACAGAAAAAAAGGATAAATTTAAGGAAAGATTATCGCAGTTAGACGATTTTTTTGAGATAGGAATTAACTCGTTAAATAATAAAAATAATAAACAAGAAAAAAAATTAAGAAAAAATGGGAAAAATTATTGGAATTGATTTAGGAACAACAAATTCATGTGTGGCGGTTATTGAAGGGAACGAACCTAAAATTATAGTGAATGCAGAAGGTAAAAGAACAACACCTTCTATAGTGGCATATAAAGATGGAGATAGATCTGTAGGAGAACCAGCAAAAAGACAGATGGTAACTAATCCAGAGAATACAATTTATTCAGTAAAGAGATTTATTGGTTCAAAGTATAGTGAAGTTAAAAGTGAAGTAAAAAAAGTTGCATACAAAACAAAGAATGTTAAGGGAAGTGTAAGGATAGTAATAGGAGATAAAAATTACACTCCACAAGAAGTTTCGGCAGTTGTACTACAAAATATAAAAAGAAGCGCAGAAGAGTACTTAGGTACATCCGTAACCGGAGCGGTAGTTACAGTCCCAGCTTATTTTAATGATGCTCAGAGACAAGCAACTAAAGAGGCTGGTGAAGTAGCAGGATTAGAGATTAAACGAATCGTTAATGAACCAACGGCAGCTGCTCTTGCTTATGGAATGGATAAGAAGGATAAAGATATGACGATAGCCGTTTATGATTTAGGAGGTGGTACTTTCGATGTATCCATTCTTGAATTAGGGGATGGGGTATTTGAAGTAAAGTCCACTAACGGAGACACACATTTAGGAGGAGACAATTTTGACGAGGTCTTAATTGAGTGGTTGTTGAAAGAAATAAAATCAGATTTTAATATGGACCTTTCTGGAGATCCACAAGTTTTACAGAGATTACGGGAAGGGGCTGAAAAGGCAAAAGTAGAGTTATCTTCTAGTTCGCAAACCGAAATCAACTTACCGTACCTAACAGCAGACTCTACAGGACCAAAACATTTAGTTAAAAAATTAACTCGTAGTGATTTTGATAGGTTAACTTCATCGTTAATTCAAAAAACATTAGGCCCTTGTAAAAAAGCATTAAAGGATGCGGGTCTAACAGCTAAAAAGATAGATGAGGTTATTCTAGTTGGAGGGTCAACTAGAATTCCCGCAGTACAAGAAGCAGTAGAGAAGTTATTTGGTAAGAAACCATCTAAAGGGGTTAATCCGGATGAGGTAGTGGCTTTAGGAGCGGCAATCCAAGGAGGTATTCTATCTGGAACTATAGACGATGTATTACTATTAGATGTTACTCCTCTTTCTTTAGGTATTGAAACAATGGGAGGAGTCTTTACAAGACTTATTGAATCTAATACAACAATCCCTACAAAGAAATCCCAAGTATTTTCAACAGCGGCAGACAATCAACCAGCGGTAGATATTCGAGTAGGACAAGGAGAGAGACCAATGTATGGGGGTAATAAAGAAATAGGTAGATTCCAGCTTTCTGATATCCCACCATCGCCGAGAGGTGTCCCACAAATCGAAGTTACATTTGATATTGACGCTAACGGAATTTTAGATGTAAGTGCTCAAGATAAAGCTACAGGTAAATCCCAGAATATTAAAATTGAAGCATCTTCCGGTTTATCCGATGAAGATATCGAGAGAATGAAAGAGGAAGCAAAAATTAACGAAAAATCAGATAAAGAAAAGTTAGAACAAATTCAGAAAATGAATGAATCTAATGCATTGATGTTCCAGACGGAGAAACAATTAAAAGAGAATGAGGATAAGATTGATGACGATATTAAAGAAGAATTGAATCAAATATTAGAAAAACTACGAGAGGCACATAAAAGTGAAGATATTACTCTAGTAGATCAGTACACAGAAGAATTGAATCAACTATGGAGTAAAGCTAGTCAAAAAATGTATGAGAATATGAAAGAAGATGATGTGGAGATGCCACCCGGAGCAGAAGAACATCACACACAAGATGCAGAATTTGAAGAAGTAAAATAAGTTAAGTCCCAAATTAAGTTATTTAGGAAAAAGGTGAGGTAGTCTCACCTTTTTTTATTATCTTTGCGATATCAAAAATAAATAATATGAATAAAAATATGTTAATGTGTATGGTGTTACTAGGAGCTGGACAGATATTAGTCTGGTTTCAACTAAATGGGCAATTTGTATGGAAGTGGTTTGAAAAAAACCCTCTATTACTTACTCTTCTAGGAATCCCGATTAGTTATGTCTTTATTATTGGAACCAAGTACGGATATGAAGCATTCAATAATGTACTATGGGCACAGAGACTAATAGGGTTTGGACTCGGAATACTATGTTTTACATTTTGTACATATTATTTTATGGGAGAGGGCATAACCACTAAAACAGGGATATCTCTCATATTGGCATTAACCCTAGTACTAATTCAAATTTTCTGGAAATAGTAATCATTTAACTTGGTAGTATCAAATAAAATACTTATCTTTGTAGTATGAAAAATAAAAAATTAAACTTTAAGACGAAACTAAAAGGAATTATCATTCCTATATTATTAATATTATTTACTGGATGTGAAAAATATGAACTTGAACCT
>Ga0098061_1000667_pt1 | contig 16574 bp, 17 predicted proteins | sample 22_taG_FD_92579 | JGI IMG/M metagenome (GOLD analysis project Ga0098061, IMG submission 92579) | Marine viral communities from the Subarctic Pacific Ocean - 22_ETSP_OMZ_AT15343 metaG | ecosystem: Environmental > Aquatic > Marine > Oceanic | place: Subarctic Pacific Ocean | collected 2015-01-20
GCCAAAGCTGATTCGGCTAAGTCTTCACAAAAAGGATCTCCACCCGGATCTAATGTAATGCTATCCATTATATCTTTTATGTCTGAATCTGGTCCGTTAAGATAAGAATCAAACAAATCTTCTAGGTCGCTTCTAATGTTTCCGGTTATATCTTCAGCATCATACACTGCTTCATATTGACCTCCGGGGCTACATAAATATCTTACACAAAACTCTTGATAAGTTTCAGTTGTCTGTTGTTCTCCTAATGATTCTAACAAACCAGAGATGTTACTTCTTTGTTCACGTGTCAAGTAAGAACCAATTGTTATTATAAGATCATGGATATCTTGTGGGGATTGCAAAATAGAACTCATGTTTGTTCCTTCTGTTGCAAGCCACATAGCCTGAATTATAGGGTCATTTTCGCTTATTGTTCCCTCAGCAAAGATTTTTAAAAATTGCCTTGAAGTTAAATTACCACTTACACTTCTAGCCCAATCAATAACATCTTGTTGTTTAGCTTGTTCACCACTATATCTATATATTATATCTTGTAGTGTAGTAGGTGCCCCAGTGTTTGGTGACAAGCTGCTTTCAAAAGGTGTAAAATCATCACGAGAACAAAAAGCATCAGCTATGGCATCCAATAAATTTGATTCATCAGGTTTGCCTATGGCAAATCCAATACCAGATAAAACATCACATGCTCTCGCAAGGATCTTTAAAAGAAGTTTCAATAAAAATTTTGTAAGAGCGGCAAATATCATTTCAACTATTTTATCAACAAACATTGCTAACATGTATTTTAAAACATATAAAAAATTAAATTCAGGTAATTTTTCAAAATCAGGTAAATACCACCCATATTTTCCCATACAAGGGTTTAGTTCTATTCCTCCTATGACTTCATCTAACAATTCATCCAATTTTGATGTTTTAGCACAAAGACCTGTTGATATTATTACACCTAAAACCTCTGAGCCTGGTATAGAATTAACCAAAGCTCTTAAATCATCTATAGCCATTGTGTTAACTAAAGCTTCCGTGTATGCATCGATAAGAAGCCTTAAAATATCATGAACTGCTTTTTCATATGCATTTACATCATTTCTGAATTTTTCGTCTTCTAGTAAGTCAATAGTAGAATTAGCCACATCTCCTGAGTCTTTTTTCTTTAGTATAATTTCATTATTTTTTGCGTTTATTTCTTTTATCTTCTCCTCTATTCTTAATTCTACATCTTTTTTATAAATATCATAACCTTCTTCACTACGAATAAATTGATATCTTGTTTCTTCTTCTTCCCAAACAAACCCACCTACAATATTTGATGCCCAATTATCAATTGCTTTATCTACTTTATCTCCATAGTCTGATGCTTGGGAATCCATTAGAGTAATCACATCTACAGAATGTTTATTTGTCAAATTGTTTAGCTCGTCTTCATCAATTGGAGAATCATATCCTATACCATCATAAGCTAAATCATCGTATTCTTGTGTCTTTAATGTTTCAAAGTCAAATATTCTTTCGTATTCATTTTGTAAATCATTTAATTGGGAATTTAAACCACTTTGCTGTTTTTCTAATAACGCTATATCAAGTTTATAATCTTGTAAAGCTTTGGATAACTTACTTCTTTCCTTATCTGTGAGATTTGCTGGGTCGTTGGGGTTTTCGGGAGGATCTCTTTGTGATTCATAATCGTTTAATTTAACAACTCCTTTGGCTGTTTGTTCTTGTTTGAACTGCCAAGGAGTTGGTAATCCACCAAGTTTAGTTTGTATTTCTTCGTTGATATCTGCTCTCTGTTCTTCTGAAAGGCCGATCCATATTTTTTCCCATGCGATTGGATCTTGCGATTTTAGTAAACTTCTGGCTGCTGTTCTTATTGCGTCTATCGGATCTAACCCTTTCAATAGGCAGTTTATAATATCTATTGTTAGGGCTTCCCAGTTGCAAGGATTTATTTTTTCCAACATTTCACCAATAAATTCTTTTCTTGCTTCCTTGTTTTTTAAATTATCAACAGCTGTTTCGATTGTTTTACCAGTCAATTTCTCAAAAAACCCTTTCTCTCTTTGTGTTTCTGATGTTAATTTTCCATAGAACTTGGCAACACCAGAGTCTGGTCCAAACAATTGATTATATGCATCTTTGTAGTGTCCGACAGTTTCATCAGCTTTTTCTAAGTAAGCTTCGTTACCACTAATTGTAGCTATCGATGATAAGTCCCCAGATTTTGCAGCAGCCATAAGCTTTGTATACTCAGATTGATCATATTTCATATAGTCTTTACAGTTCAGTGAATTAAAAACATAATCTATAGCTGTTGAGAAGGCTATATTAGATTCTAACATTAGATCGTCAAAAATGTTCTCTTGGTTGCTTAAACAACTTTCTGCATTTGGGTTTGCTTCGGGGTCTTCTTCAATAAATGATAAGCTTGGAGAAGTATATTCAACAGAAAAATCTCTCCAATAAGGTAACTCTCTTTGTTGGCTTATATCTTCCATCATATCATTTGACTTAGCCACATAACACATTAAAGTCGGTTTGACGTCATATTTTTCTTTGAATTTAGAAAAGGCCTTACTGCACTTTTTAAAAGGACAGTTTGCGTATTTGGCCTGTACCATTCTAATATTGAAAGGATTTCCTGTTGTTTCGTTATTCTCAAATATTATTTTTACCTCTACTGCTTCTCTAAATTTTGCGCCTGATGGGTTAAGTTCAGTTCCAAGGCTTGATTTTCCAGATTTAATATGTTGATCAGAATAAAGTTTATATCCATTTCTACTCAATAAATCTTTTAGATCATAATAAAAAGTTTCAAAAAGTTCCGGATATCTCTTGAAGTAATAAGGCTTGTTATTTGCGGAGTTACCAGAAAAGTCAGCATCTATTCTAATCCTGCCTCCTTGGCTATGTTTGTATAAAGCTTGATAATCACTATAAACATTAAAAAGCTTACCAAGAGCTTTTTTAAAAGTATTTTTTACTCTTGAACCTTTCAACACAACCTTGTCTAATGATTGTAACTCTTCCTGCATTTCGTCAGACTCGTCTGCAAAAGTATCTTCTGGTAGAATATCTATCAAATTTGCAGGGATTGTCACTTTTATATATGTAGGGCTTAAAGGGTCACCGTTACCACCGTATAAGGGACCAGTTACAGCTGTTGTTTCTTTTGCTCTTGCATAAAGCTCTAAAGCATTTGGGTTTAATATCTGATAATTGTTATATATTTCTGGTTTTAAACTGTAAACGGTAAAGGTACTTCCATCTTGTTGAGGATTTTCAACCTCATATATATTCAAGTAAGTGTCTATTGTACTTTGAGCGAGTCTTTGTCTGCACTCTTCACTAGCTGAAGTTGGTGGATTTGAACATATATCCTGTTCTGTTACGACTTTGTTATAATATAGTAAAATATCTACTATACCTTTCCTAACATAATTGTCTTTTAACGTTGAATTGTTTAAAAAATTGCCATATGGTTTCTCTGAATAGATCCTCACAGTATATTCGCAGGTTGCTTCATTAAGCCATGGCTCTTCAATAGTGGTCCAAAAATCACTTGGTAAAGAAAAAGCAGCATTTGGTATACAGGTAGGACATACTCTCATCACACTTGGGTCATTAACTAGTTGACTAAAAGCGTCATCTGTTGGCTCTTTTGCACACACTTCTTTTTGGTATGGTGAGTAGCCAGGAGTTTCATTCTCTTGAACTATAGGAATTGAACCCTGCTCGGTGTGTGGGGGTGCGCTGTATTCTGTTGAAGTCTCTTGTACCATATTATTGTCAAAAGTAAACATGGTTCCTCCATAGCCCACATCGGGGTTGTATGGTAAAATATCATCGCCGTTTCCAAATATTTCATAACCATCATATTTCCAACCTACAGAATAAATTCCTTGGCTGTGTCCGCCGTAATCGTACTCCCACCAGGCATCCATGTGTATCCCTAAATTTACAAGAGTTTCGTGTCTACTTTCATCATTTGTATTAGTGTATCCACCTTTAAGTTTTACTATAATACTCCCATCATCACCCATCTCGTCGACAATATTAATACCTCTAGTGTTTCTTTTTACAAACTTCATTTTAGGCATACTTTTGCCAGTGTCAAGTACACCATCACCATCTACATCTCCAGCAGTAGTGTTCATCAAGTTGTAGTTCCCACTCTTGTCTGTATTGGTAGGTGTGAAATACAACTTTATATAACTTGTTGAGGGAATGGTTCCCTTACCTATTACTATCTCATAATGAGTTGCTGTAACTGTGGTGGTAGAGTTATATCCCTCTCCTGAAAATCCTATTTCTGGCATTTTATCTCCTTAAGTTGTATGCACTGTTCTACTAAGTATGTTTTTTCTAGTTTTTAGTCTTAATCTAGGTTCATCAGGATCTCCAATACCAAGATAATTAAACTTTATTATTTCAAAGTTTAGTGCTTTTGTTATATTTTCTGTTATTTTTAATAAATCTAACGGTACATCACTAAGAGCTACTGTTGCCAGTATAGGATCTGGTCCAACTACAACAGCTCCAACACCACCACCAACATGAAAGTGCGTAGCTAATACCGACTTAAGTTTAGCCATATTGGAGTTTTGCAGTAAAAAAGCTTGCTGTAAAGAAGATAGTTGGTTCATTATTTCATCTAACAAGATGACTAAATTTTTTCCCTTAACAAGAGGTTGTAAATCTTCTGAAGGTCCTGCTATGAGTTCTATTCTTGGATCAATTAGTCTATCTCCGTTAGAGTCGGGTTCCCCTTTGTATCCCAGCTCTTCAAATTGACTACCACCAGCACATATTTTAATTGAATTTCTACCTATAACTCTTACATGGTCTGATTTAATCCCAATTCCTGCTTCACCAGAAGGGCGGCCAAAGTTCCCATCTGGGAGTCCAAAATAGTGATCTATATCACATTTTTGCGATATATAAATTCTAGAGGCATCCATTGCAAAGTTGTTACCTACTATTTGAGACCTCTTAACAGTTTCAATATATTTTCTAAATATTCCTTGTTTTTTGTTTGCCCCACTCATCCTACCTGCGACAAGATCTATACTCGCACAGGGAGGTCCTCCAATTTTGCCATACCCAGATAACAAATGTGATGGTCGGTCTCTGCCGAACACGATTTGGCAGTTTAACTTTCTCTCTCCACCTTCTTTAGATCCATAATGTAAATCAGGATAGACAAACTCGCAACCGCCTTCTTCAAAAGTTGGCATTTCCTCATAATAAGGTGTGTGCAAAATTCCAGGTCTTTCTTTACCCTCTTTTACTTCTTTTTTAAAAAATTCTAATGTCTTGTTATATACAATAGCCATGATTACTCCTTTTTAACATTAACATGCAAGTGTTCTCCGCTTTTATCTCCAGGATAAGATTCCAGTTGTGAAAAAGCTTGGTAAACAGACTGTTTACACAACTCAAGTAACTTGTCTTTTTGAGTATCAGTGTATTCTGGGTATGTTGCTTTTGGTATTATACCAGCTCTAGATCCATTGACTGTTCTTATATCAACAGCTTCGCCCACATTATGTCTTGACGGCAAAACTTGATATTTAGACTTATAATCTTTATAAATTTCAGTTATATCTGTTATTCCTTTTTCCTCACTAACTTTACCATCTATTCCCCCTTGGAGAATAAGTTGTGCTTTATACTGCATATATTTTCTTATTTTAGAACCCTTAGTTCTGTTTGCAGATGTTGGGGAGGTAAATCCGTAATTGGTACCAACTGTTGCGGAATCGACATATGATTTATAACTTTTATTTGGGTGATATGTTCTTTTAAACCAATCCATTTTATCAGCATTTGCTCCATTCACAACATTGTTCCACATAATAGCAGCTTGTTTTTTTAATGATCTATATAACGAACCAACATTAATTGGTAACAAATCATGATTATTTGAATCCTTTATAATTTTTACCAAGTCATCTAAAAAGCTCTTAACAGGTGCTGGTGTAAGGCCATAATTTCCTGCAAAGTCTGGTCTATTGGTGGGGCCTGAATTTGCTCCGTAAGACCCACCATCTTCAAATTTAGAGGCTAACTCTAACAAGCCATTAGATCTTAAATTTTGAGCCATCCTCATCCTCCATGCTTCGGAGTCACTAGTGTCTAAAATTTTTACAACCTTTAATCCTCTTTGTTTACCATCGTTTCCAGGATTTTGAGAAAAAGTACAAGAAACAACATCACCTAACTTTATTGAGTTACCACCAACTTCAGGCGACACAAGAGCTAAAGGGTGAGATGTTATTAATGTCACAAGCCCTTCTCTTTCGACTGTTGAAGTTGACGGATCAGGCAAAAAATAATCGTCTATATCATCTAACCTAACATATACCAATTCATTTTCAATACTCTCTTTTTGTTCATTGAAAGTAGTAAAACTTGAGTTATGATCAATTCGAGGTAAGCCGATAACCCTGGCTCTGTATTCGGTTTTTTCAGCAAACTTGTTAACATTCTTCTTGAGCAATAATTCTACTTTTTGATCATTGTAGTATTTTAGTTTTGCTTCTGGTGTTGTTAGGAATTTAGCTATTCTATCAAATGTTTTAGCCATCGTCTCCCTCCGCTATTGCAGAGAATAAGTTTTCCATCTCTTCTTTGGATATTCCGTCGTCTTTCTTTTCTTCTTTTTGTATCAAAGTCGCTACTTTGACCATTTGTTCGTTTGAGCGTTGCAAAGTTTCAACATATTTTGCCAAAGTGAGTCCAATTTCTCTATGGCGGTGCTCGTCTTTTGCAAGATACTCCATAGCATCCTCGAGGAGATCGCGTGTTACCAAGCGGTCTTCCTCAATATTTTCTAATGCTTTTTTTACTATTTCATCTAATTTTTTCGACATACTATAATTAGTCTTTTTTATATTTTACCATTATCCCAATCTTTTTTAAACAACCTATACTTCTTCTTCATTTTGTTTAACTGAGATACTATTTGTTTTGTTGATAATCCAGTCAACTCTCTAAGATAAAAATAAACCGCTTTTTTGTTGAATATTTCTATCTCCTCTTTTGATTCAAAAAGAACAACAACCGCACTGTGTACTTTTTTTTCATTATCAGACATCTTGGTCTTATCCCAAGATAAGATTTCGGACATAAAATTTTCCCAAAACTCTTTTTCTATTTCATCTTCAATGAAAGTAATTTCAGAAGTCATTCTAGATTTTTGCAACTCAGCATCAGCTGAGTTATAGTCAACTTCTCTCTTTGCTCTCTTGGTGTTCTTTTTTACCTGATGTATAAACCAATTCTTAGTTATTACTGAAAAATAAGAAAATGCTTTTGACCCTCTGTTTGGGTCATATTTAGCTAAAATCGTAGTAAGCCAAACTTTACAGTCATCTCTTAGTTCGTCTATGTTAGGTAATGTTGTGAACCTGTATGTAAAAACTATTTTGTCAACCATTTCGTTAAAAGCTGGTTGTATTAGAGATTCATATAGATCGCATTTTTCAAGATACGTCGTAGCCGGATCGCAATACTTCAGAATCGCGTCCTCGTGAATCTGAGTAAAGTACATCCTTTTGGTTCTCTTCTTTCTCTTTCTCGTTGTCATTTGTGTTGTCCTCGGTTAAATCTTCCTCGATTAATTCAGAATCTAGACCTACCTCTAAATAATCATCCATGACCTCTATCAAATCGCTTGTGTGTTGTACAAGCAGTTTTAAATCTTGATCTCCATAAAACTTCTCAAGTTCATGAACACCTTTTATGTGGCTCTTATAGCCCTTTATTAATTGCTCTAAATTGCCTATATTTTGCGTTAACCATCCAAGCCTACCCAAGAGGTCCCGAATATAAATAACAGCTATTAGATTGAATCCTAAGCTCATTAAAAGCACAAGGGATAATGCAGCATCAATCGTCATAAGTTTGTGTCCTCGCTTCGTTATATAGTTCTTTGAAAATTTCCTTATTTTCCTCAATAGCTTCTTTAACTCTCTTTCCCTCTTCCGACGGAGGTTTGGATATAGAAGTTAATTGGGGGATGCGTTGGAGAGCTCCTTTCGATTCACACAATTCGCAAGAGTCTTGCGTCTCTTTCATTCCATGACGAACTTGAAACTCTCCTTTGCAATTAAAACACTTATAAACGTATCTAGGCATCTTTTACTTCTACGTTCACACTTGTTTTAACAATGGGAGGATTCTTAACAAGAAGTTCCCCATTGTCCATCAGATCCAGTTCAAATGATTTTAGAACAGGAACAATGTCTGCTTGCTCTGTTAGAGCTTTTTGCAGAGCCATCATTATGGCTCCAAGTGCTTGATCAGATAATTTCATTTTTTCTCCTTTTTGGTTATAGCTCCATCTATTGTGAGCCAATTTTTATTTTTCCTTACTTGTAAATTTTTACTCCATGTAGCTGCCATCATTATGGGATCGAGCCCTAATGCAGCTACATAGTTAACAAAAGCACTTACATCTTTTGGAAAACACTTGCCGCCAAAGCCATAATCACCATCGGGTCCGGGGACTTGTGTGTGCATAGGGTTAACCCACTCAGAGCTTAACAAGCCTTGCAACGCAGTTTGCCAATCAATGTTTTCTTTTTCTGCTGCTTGGTAAAATTCATTCATCAAAGATACTTTTGCAGCAAAAAAACAATTGCAAAAGTATTTTATAAAACAAGCTGTTTTATAATCTGTCTTTATATACAGACAGGTTGGGAATGTTTTCTTATACATATGTTCAATCATTGAAGTATACTTCTCTTCTCCTCCAAGTACAATTCTTTTTTGATTTTTAAAATCCTCTACCGCTGTCCTTTCTGTTAGGAACTCTGGGTTGAATACAAAGTTTTGTTCTGGGTATAGTTTTATTATGTTTTCAGCTGAATCAGGCAAGATAGTAGATTTTATAATTATTGTTTTATTTTTTGGCAAGCTGCCAACAACTGATTTGACTATTGAAAGATCAAAGTGTCCTTGAATTGTGGAAGGAGTTGGTACACAAACAAATATAATTTTTTGCTCACTAATTTCTTCAAAAGTGTTTTTGCTTTTGGTCGCATCTTTATCATATACTAAGATATTGTAATCTTGTTTCAGGCCTTCATATATAGCATTACCAACGAATCCATTCCCAATTATACCAATACTGTTCATTTTATCTCCCATTTTTTGAATTCATCATAAACATGCTTAGCCGAGGGGTGATACAAATAATCACCCAAAAAGAGAACCTTTGTTTGCAGCGGATTCCAGTTTGTATAATGTCTGTTTAAAGATTTACTTTGATCTCCCCATACTACATGAGGGCAACCACACAAGCTTGACAAATGGATTGGTCCTGATGAAGGTCCAAAAATACACTTTGTGTTATGAAGGGTATCAAATAATTCTCCTAAAGGTATGTCTCTTAAATCTTCTGTGTCTTTTATGTGACCTGATTCTGATTTAGTTCCTACACAAGCAATTTTGTTTGTTCCAAGCATATCTTTTAATTCCAGCCACTTACTTGATTCCCAATTATCCTCTTTTCTTAATTCTCTCTCTCTAATATGAAAAACATAATCGTAGTCAATACTCTTTTTGTTTCCAAACCTTATATACTCTGGTTTCACCGAATATGTGCCAAAACTAATAGTTTCATTATAATGGGTGTGTGGTGGTATCCCTATTCTTCGCGGCAAAAATAAAGTAGTGTTACCATCTAAAGGAAATTGATTTTCTTTAATGACTTGTTTAAGGAGCGCTGTAGTGTCTATGTTTTGTAAAAAATACGAATCAGCCTTAGCTATTGGTGGCTTAAAACCTACAAACTCATCTGCAAAGTCTTCATACAAACTTTTTGAGTTGGGTCTTGATATAATTATTGTTTTACCAAAGTGTCTAGATAAAGAGCGCATATATGCTTGCCAAGCAAACAATTCCCAGCCAAACTCCCCAACCCAAGGACCAGCTATCAAAACTTTATTATTCATACGAACACTCCACTATTTTTTTAGCCCAACCTACCCTGTTGAATCTTTGAACTTTATTTTTACCATTCTCAGCTATAATTTTTCTTTCATTTTCGCTTTTTAAGTAAAAAGAAATTTTGTTATTTAAGTCTTCAGAATCTTCAAATATAATTAAATCTTTTCCATCAACAAAATCCTTATCCCTACCGATCCAATCATTTGTCAATAAGAATCCACCAGCAGCCATAATTTTATATACTCTATCAGAAGCTCCTTGGTTAGTACAAAAATTTAAATTTATTTTAGTTTTAGAAACTTCTTGTGCATGTTCTTCTCCGAATACATTATTTACTATTCTTATATTGTGTTTAACATTTTTGATCATATTTAATCTTTCACCATACATATTACCTATAAAAGACACATCATAACATTCTTTATTTTTAAATACTTTATCTACTGTTTCATCAAAACCTTCGCAAACTTGAAAACTATTTTTGTTTATTAATTTGGCTTCGTTTAAAACATTTAACTTGTCGCAACAAAAAAAAGAAACTAAAGATGTTTTTTTTCTCATTTCTTCTGTGTATGAGGTGAGAGGGTCCATAAACCATAAACAAGTTTTTGTTATCTTAGCAGCTTGTTCAAATACAGCATAGTCTACTACATTACATTTACTAAAAACTATTAAATCAAAATTGTTGTTCTTTATAACATTAATTAAGTGCAAGTCTCTTTTATTGTTTCCAATAACAGCAGCTTTGATTCTATAATTATAGCCAGTTACTTTATGGCCATTTTTCTTAAATGCTAGTAGCTGTGATGTATTAGTGGATTTTTTATTAGTGTCAAACACCCCAACAAACAAAATATTCATTAATCCTCCTCTGGGTTAAAAACATATTTCATATTGAATTCATTTGGTTTTTCAGAAACATTTTTTACTATTAAATTTTCTATCTCTGCTTCTTCTTTTATAAAGTTACTAACAGTTATCAAGGTTTGATCAAAAGAGCTTGGACAAGAACCACACATACCATGAAATATTAAGTTAAGTGTTGGTTGCTCTTCTTCTTCATATGATGCAATTTCAACACTACCACTGTGCATGGCTAGTCCTGGGTTTATGTAATCTTTTATTATTTCTTTGATTAATTCAAGCTTTGTCATTTTTGCTCCTAAATAAACTCATCATTTTTTCTACGATTTTTAATCCTGTCTAGATATTCATTTAAAACATGAGGGCGACACTTATAGTTCCCACAAGGTCCATGGTTCAAAGCTGCTACTTTGTCAATAATTTTTTGCACTTGGCCGCTTGTGTGAATTTCTTCAAAAGATTGTTCATATATATTTCCAAATGAATAGTCCTTGTTGTCATAAAAAATATTGCAACCGTAACAACCTCCATTTGCATCTATGATTGTTAAAAAATTATAAGCATAACATTTTTTATAACAATAATTGTGTGATTGTCCGGGTATTTCGGGCATTTCTTGTAAATTACGACTTCGAACAATAACTTTAAAATCATCTGCACTACGAGCTACAAGTCTTTGTCGAAGATCTTCATCAGTAAGATTGTACAAAGTGGGATTAGAGTCACTTTTTGGATGGTTATGGTGGGGTTTAAATTGCACATTATCTACTCCAATGTCCTTCATTAAGTCTGCAAAGTCTTCCATCTCAGAAATATTTTCTTCCATGACAATAAATTGAGCACCCATCTCAACTTCAAGGTTGTGTTCTTTTTTATACTCAACAGCTCTTCTAATATTTTTAATAATTCTTTCAAAATCTTTATTACCATGTATGGATTGGTGCGTCTCATAAGTAGCAGCGTCTAAGCTAAACCTAACCCACGCAAAATGTGGCCACAAACCCGGCAGGCGCTTAGCTGTTAACATCGAAGCATTAGTGGACATTGAACACCTCATACCTCTACTAGTAGCTGCTTGTACAAATTTGTCCATGTCTTTATGTAACAAAGGTTCTCCTTCACCTGCAAAATAAACTGATTTGACTCCTACGTCCGCCATAGAATGTATAGCTCGAACCAACACGTCTGTATCTATTAATACCTTTCCGTGCGTAATCCAATCAACACTGCAAAAGGAGCAATAGTGGTTACATCTATTAGTTGGTCCTATTTCTACATGTAGTGGTGTGCCCTGCCCTGTTTTTGACCATCGAGCAACCTCTTCAGGGTAATACATGAGCTTGTGTCCGTCTACGTCTTCAATTGGCATTTTGTTTCTCCTCTTCTTGTAACCTATTTATCCAATAATTCACCAAATCTTTTAATGTTTTTTCAATTTTTATTTTTGGTTGCCAATTTAGCAATTCTCTTACTTTTGAATCATCAGGTATTTGAACTGGTATATCTATCTTTCTAAAATATTTTGGTTCAATTTCCTGTTCTATTTTTCCTTCTAAGCCTGCTAAATCTAACATTATATCTAAATAATGTTGAATTTCAAAAAGACCGTCACCTGCTATGTGAAAAGTTTCACCATTTTTAACACGATTGCCAAAATAAGCCAACATCAGTTGATAATAGACATCAACTATATCTCTTACATCAGCAACTATTCTTTTTGACTTCATATTTCCCACCTTAATGATCGGGTCCTGTTCGTTTCTCAGTATTCTCGCAATCTGAATAGCATCAGAAGAAATAGAAAAGTTACTCCCTCTTCTTGGACCTGTGTGTGAAAACGCTCTTGTTAAAAACGTTTTAAGACCAACACTCGAGGCTCTTTCTAGAACGTACATATCAGATGCAGCTTTTGAAACACCATAAGGGTTATTTGGTCTTAAAGGTGTGTCTTCTTTTATCTTTCTGTCTCCCGGGCAAATACCATAGACTTCAGGTGTTGAACAGTGCATCAATACACAATCTGGTTGTTTTTTGATTATCTCATCACATATTCTTGCCGTTCCAAGCAAGTTTGTCTGGTTTGCGAGAAGGGGTGTTTCAAAAGAAGAGGGTGGGTGTGCAAATGCCCCTAAGTGAAAAACACCATCAAAAGAGTGATTTAAAAATATTTCAGTAATAGAGTTTAAATCTGTTAAATCTCCATAAGCAAAGCTTACCTTTTTCATATTCATAGGGCCTAAGATATCTATTATCTCTTCAGTCTTTTTTAAATCACGAGCCATGGCCACTACTTCATGTCCATCTTTTAATATTCTATTTATCATATGAGGACCGGCAAATCCCGTAGTCCCTGTTACTAAAAATTTCATAATACTCCTTCATGTTTTTTTAAAATCTCCAGAATGTTCTCGCACTCTTTGATTATTTTGTTAGTTTCTTTTGTTATATCTATATGTAAGTAAAAGACATTTTCACTACATTTTTTTGAAATAGGCCCGACTTTTTTGGAGAACTGTTTGAAGAGAGGTTGCGATGACATGGGTTTAAAAGAATGTCTAGCAGAAATTCCAATAGATTTCAACTCTTGTACTACCAAATCAGAATTTGGATGTTTTATATCGTAAACCCAAACAACTTTTCTGTTATCTGGCATTTGGTATTTCTTATCGATCAATTTATTATATAGTTTCTTTATTTTTTCGCGATGGTGTATGTTATTTTTCGATTCCTGTAGAGAGTCTAATGCCATAGAAGCCTGTGAATTTGTCATTCTATAATTAAACCCTATTTTTTCATGAAAATAATTATGTGTGTCTCCAAATGACATGCTTTTCATATCTTCTACTATTTTCATAAATTCTTTATCATTACTAGCAACCACACCTCCCTCTTCTGCATGGATAATCTTGTTCCTATACAAAGAAAAACAACCTATATCAAACGATCCTATTGGGCGCCCATCCCAAGTAGCACCCTGAGCTTCACAGGCATCTTCAATGACACGAATGTTGTGCCTTTTAGCTATCGACATCACTCTGCCCATATCAACAGTTCTGCCGTAAATATGAGTAACCATCAAGACTTTTATATTTTTATCAACAGTCAACAACCTTTCAACTTCATCCAAATCAATCAACATATTATCATCACAATCCACGAAAACAGGGACTAAACGAGCATAATAAGCTGCTAATCCAGATGCATACATCGTAAAGTCCGGTATTATTACTTTTGAATTTTCCGGAAGACATAGGGCTTCCAGAGCAACATGTAAAGCAGCTGTTCCAGTGTTTACTGCTATACACTTTTCAACTTTTAAATGTTTTGCATACTCTATTTCTAGTTTTTTATATGAATCCACTACCAATCCCACTTTTTATTATTTTTATAGTAATATTCTATTGTTTTTTGTAAAGCTAATCTTAGAGACGTAGGCACTCTTTCTCCAATAACTTTATAAAGCTTGGTGTTATCTGACTGAAGATGCCAAATTTCCCATGGTCGAACTCTGTCTTGGTCAATCTCAATCTCAATATTTTTATGCCCCATTAGTTCGCCAATTAAATGAGCCAAGTCATAAATTTTAATACCACCTTCGGAGCCCATATTATATACTTCTCCAAACTCGCCTTTTTCTAAAAGATCTACAGCCATGCGAACAGCATCTCCTGAATACTGAAAATCTCTAAACGAATTGTTTCCTAGCTTTATTTTATTGGATTTATCCAATTGACTAATAATCTCTGGAATAACGTATGCATGAGTTTCGCGCTCTCCAACACAGTTAAACTGTCTCATTGCTATAGCGGGAACACCTGCTTCTCTCCAGCGAACCTGTACCAGTCCATCGGCGGCTACTTTAGACACACCGTATGTTGAGTGAGGTACAATAGGATCATTCTCTGTAATTTTTCCAGTCAAGTCACCATAGATCTCCGCAGAAGATACTTGTAAAAAGCCTTTTACGTTTGCCATTTGACACGCATTCAATACCCTTAAAACTGATGTGGCATTAATATCAAAAAAATGCATTGGTCTTTCAAAACACTCTGGAATGTAAGGCTCTGCTGCATAGTTAAAAACAAATTCTATTTTGTTATCTATAAACAACTTAGCTAGTTGTTTTTCATTATCTCGAATATCAAACCAAACAAAGGTAGACTCAGCATGAAGGTGTTTTTTGAGTCCAGTAATGAGATTGTCTAAAACAAGCACTTTACAATCTCTGTCCTCGATTAGGTGATCGACAAGGTGGGAGCCTAAAAAGCCAGCTCCGCCAATCACACAAACATTTTTATTTCTTATTTCTCTCATAAATTTCTCCTTGTTTATTTTATGTAAAATTTCTATAAACTTTTTTAATATCTTCACTGTGTTTGCTTATGTCAAAACAGCCTTTTTTGTATTGCAAATATGCTCTCTTTGCATCGCCAACATTATATTTGCCGGCTTTTTTTGTTCCAACCAAGTCAAACCCAACTTTGTTGTTCTCAACGATTGAAAAGGGGGGTACGTTTAGTCGCACTTGGGATCCCATACCAATCATAGTATTTGAACCTATTTTAACAAATTGGTGTATACAGCAATTCATCCCTAATTTAACATTATTCCCTATTACGCTGTGCCCACCCAGTTGAGTTCCAATACAAACAACAACATTATCGCCAATTTTAACGTCGTGTCCAATATTTAAGCCACACATTATTAAATTGTTGTCACCAATTATTGTTATATCCTTAGCGGGCATATTAATAGAGACATACTCTCTAATAACATTGTTCTTACCGATTACTATTTTGCCAACATAATCATTAGGTACAGTTTGAGGTGGTGTTCCAATAGTACAAAAATGAGATATTGTTGTGTTGTCCCCTATCACAACATCACCCTCTATGATGCAATATTTACCAATAGATACATTGTTTCCTATTGTAACATCTTTACCAATATAAGTAGTTTTATCTATCATAGCACTTGCCCCCCATCAATAACAAACTCAGAACCATTGCAAAAAGAAAACTCACTTTTCATCAAGCAAATAATCGAATTAGCGACATCTGATGGCTTAAGAAGTTCCTCAGAAGGTATTCTTTGAGATATCTTTTTGACTTGTTCTTTGCTTAAATCTTTTGTCATGTTGGTCTTCATATATCCCGGCATAACAGTATTGACTCTTATGCCTTTTCCACCTAATTCTGTTGCCATTACTTTTGCAAAACTATTAATTGCTGACTTACTAGCTGAATAGTCCGCTAGCCCCTTAAAAGCTTTCTTGCTACAAATTGATGATATAAATATTAGATGTCCTTTTTTCCGCTGCTTTATTCTTCCTCTTGCCCATATCTTTGCCATTTGAGTTGGGATATGATAATTTAATAAAAATACCTTTTTTGAAATTTTAATTCCGCCCACAACACACAAAGAAGTGTGAGCCATTGCCGCGTTTAACACTAAAGTGTCAGCGTCATACAAATAATTTTTAATATTTTGTAAATCGTCGTTGAGTAAGTCAAACTTTACATGATCCCAATTACACTCTAAGTTACATTTTCTTGATAAACCAGTCACTTTACTAAAATAGTTAGAAGAAATTTTACATATCTCATAACCAAGACCTCCGCTATCACCAGTAACAAATATATTATTATCTATTTTTTTTATAGTTTTTTCCAAACCCTATCTCCTTAACTTTTTTGATCAATACTGGCATTTCGTATTTTTTTAAAATGTTTTTTAATTCTTCTCTGATAGAC